>OJMA01000008.1_pt1 | contig 267221 bp, 172 predicted proteins | sample 1596921 | NCBI WGS metagenome assembly OJMA01 (sample SAMEA3904682, study PRJEB24821) | metagenome | biome: Builtin; feature: hospital; material: surface | place: USA | collected 2013-06-06
TGCAATCTGTTTTGGTCCTCGAGGAGTTCGTCCATTCGAACAGCCACTTTAATCCGTCTCTGACGTTCTTCTTCTAGGTCCAGATTTAGCAGACCATGTAGATCTAAAGAGTGATTACAACGGCCACAGGCTGGCCATATTTGCATGAGGTCGTGCGAAGATATGGTTGCTTGTTCTCCTGCTTGCACAGGCAATGATGTCGGAGGAACAGCACCCTCGCATTGACAACTGTTACTCCCTGGTACAGAGACATTGACTGCAGTATCATAGGGCGAGTCGGGATTCGTTGAAAGATCCCATCCATGCAAGCAAGGGGAATGCCTAGCTACCTTGACAAGAGCCGTTGCCTCAGAGCATTCTTGCGCTCGGCTTATATGAGCAGGGTACGTCCATGTCATAGAGACAGACAAGCCGTATGTGGAGATCCTTCTGGCATTGATGTGGTCTTGGGTCCTTTACGGAAGCTTGCTGCTAGGCGCTAGCTATGTCCTGCTCAACTCGCGCCGATCAAAGTGGACTGCGCACGGAAAACACGTCTTTATTACAGGCGGCTCACAAGGACTGGGCCTCGCTCTTGCCAAGCTGCTGGCTTCACGGGGAGCCCATGTGGTCATTTGTAGTCGGTCTGAATCCAAACTTCGAAGCGCCTTGAAGGACGTGGAATCATGCCGTCAGTACGGGTCTCAACATCTTTCCTACGTTTCTGCTGATGTCTCCAACTTTTCTACTGTCTCATTAGCTATCCAAAAATGCTCTATGCCGGTCGATACAGTGTTTTGCTGTGCTGGTGCTGCACATCCAGGGCTTTTCTTGAATCACACGGAGGAGGAATTCGACAAAGGTATCCGCCTCATATACAAAACGGCTCTGTGTACAGCTCATGCTGCAGCTGCCTACATGAAACAGAACCAAATTCCTGGCAAGATTATATTTACAGGCAGCGTCTTGAGTTTTATGGGCATGTTTGGCTATTCTCAATACTCTCCTATGAAATACGCTATCCGAGGTCTAGCAGAATGCCTTCGCTCTGAACTACAAATGTATGGAATTCAAGTACATATGTATTTTCCTGCTACAATCCTTTCGCCAGGTCTGGAGGAAGAAAACAAAACAAAACCTGCTCTTACACTGGAAATTGAAGGTCAAGACGAGGGCCTCAGCCCTGAAGCATGTGCCCAGCACCTGTTGCGGGGCGTGGAATCCCACGAGTTTTCTATCACAGATGGTATCATCGGGCTGTGTTTGCGCGTTTCATCGGGAGGATGTGCTCCTGGCAACCGTCTCCTGTTCGATTCCATTCTTATGGTACCGGCCAGGTGGGTCCTACTTGCATGGCGTCGTTTTGTGGCTGATCGTACTGTCCGAAAGCATTCATTTCATAAATAGTCCATACAAACTTCTATCATATATGTACAACATTTTTCTTTTTACACGTTCGTTTTCAGCTCACTCGCTTTAACACCGCATGTGCTTGCTTCACTCTTATGATGGCGATTTAGTGCATCAAGTCGCGCAAATGTCTTGCCGCATCCTTCGCATTGATAAGGTTTTATGTTCAAGTGCAAATTATGATGCCGCTTGCAATCATGAGTTCGCGCGAAGCTTCGACCACATCCGGGCCACTCACACTTGAAGGGTCGCTCGTCCATATGAGAGCGCATATGACCCCGAAGGTTATACTGCCGCGTGAATGTGGAGCCACAGTCTGGAAATGGGCAAGTGAAGAGCGCTTCTGCCTTCCGCCTCGAGGCCGATGCTGCTTGCGCTGCAGTTGTCGTAACCACAGGTGTATGCGTCTGTGCTGCCATTTGCATCGCACTCTCCGAAGACTCTGATTTCATCCTGGTATGAGACAGGCTGCTCTCCATAGCACGCTTTAATTGGTTTTCACCAACTGGCTGCTTTGGACCAAGCGTCTCCACAGATACACCCAGAGAAGAGGGAGTCATAGCATTTGGACTCGCCAACGGGTCCGCCATAATGGGAGATGCACCCACCGTCTTGATAGGCGAAGAAGCACATCGCATCATCCCCACGGACCCCGCATGCAGATCATTCCCCATAAACATATTGTTGAACAATGCTTGATCCTGCCGAGTCAGGTCCAAAGACTTCCCCCATGCGCCCATGTAATCCAATTTCCCATGACCACGAAAATCTTCCGAAATAGCAGCTCGCATATGACGCCGTGCATTCATCGAAGGGTACCGCACCCCCCCCTGCAGCGGCGTCGATCCCGTGCCAGAGTAGTTATAGGCATCGAATGGGTGCAACGTATCGTTCTTGTGTGAGTGACCAGGATTGAGCGGGAAACGCCACTGCGACATACGAGTGGCTGCCTCGATCTGGACCATTTCATCCAAACTCCTCTCAGATTCAGGCGTCATGCTACGCGTCGATGCATGATAAGGACTCACAGAACGGGAACTCCGTCCACTTGTGCAAGATCGGATAGGTCCAGTGGAGCTGCTCTCTTTAGCTTCGTCCAAGCAAGGTCCATACAAATTTTGATCCGTCAATGCACTAGCCAACGACTGATCCATCAGAGACTGAGGATCGGGTGCCTCTTGGATAAATATGGTATTTAGGTTGAGTTCCCCGGCTGAATTCGACTGCATAGGATCTTGACGAGTTGGTTCCAATACAGTCGTTTGAGATTTTTCATGGTTTGTCCCAGCCGGGCTCTGCATAGCCGCCTGGGACGATACTTGCGGGCAAGACCGCTCGTCTGCATCAAGGTTGAGAGACTCCAAGTTGAGAGCCGAGTCATGCTCATCCGTAGGTGCCAGGTACATGTGGTCTTTATTAGGATGCGGACGATTACTCAAAGAATCGACCAAATAAGACAAGTCATCGATGGGAGAAGTTAAAGCGTCCACCGAGGGTCCTAGCATAGAAGGCGTGCGCGGACCAACATCCGATACGGTGCGCCTTTTTTTCCATCCCACCACTGGCTGAAGCATCGTTGTAGGAGACTCCATTTTACTATCCCCCATAAAGCCCATATTGACATCCAACTTCAAAAATCCCTTCAAATTAGCTGAATTTTGTCGGCGTGCATGTTCGAACGGAAAGGAATTGGTATCCGTAGCAGCACTTTTTCCCGCCGTATTGGATACACTGTTGGGTATGGAGGGATCTGGATGAAAAAAGTTGGCCACGGCTGGATTCATCTGTGCATCTCTCGAAGCCTCCAAGTCAATCGCATTTGTATGTAGGGAGGCTTTCAAAGACGATGTGGTTTCGCCCGAAATGCCCATCATGTCCAATGAATCTTGGTTACGTGACGATTGACTGGCGTCAGATACATTAATAGTAGGCGTTTGTATAGCTGCGGGCGCCGGTACAGGATTCGGCTGGGTGACAGGGTCAGTTTGCATATTGCTATTCCACAGAGGTGCAACTTGACCAGCAAGTTGTGTGGTTGTTTGTTGTATACCAGTCAGAGGTACCTGGTGGTTTGCAGGCTGCGAAAGCATTCCAGTGCGTGACAGAGCACTGAGATCATGCGAACCTGATCCAGCAGGTGCATGCTCTGGATAAAATGGTGCAAATTCGAGTTGAGAAATAGCTGCCGCGGGATACGTGCTGGGCCCCAGCAGATCATAATGGGCCCCGGATGTTGGGTAATTCCAGGTCAGGGTATCCATACGGATGTAGTCTGGCCAAAGAAGAGCCGTACAGAGTTTGAACAAAAAATAGATCTGGCAACGTGGTAATCAGCACTCGCAAAAGAAATCTGGGATGAATTGGCTTGATTCTACAGGGCACTCCAGGAACCTAGCGCAATAATTTGCATGCTTTTGAATGAAGACAAAATCGAGCCAGCAGCAAATGTTACATTTCGGCACGAGTTTTGCGCCTTCTGACACATCTGCGACAACCTGTAGGGGAACCCCGCAACGCAGGACAATACAAATCTCATGCAGATCGGTCCATTCATCAAGGCCCTTTTCGCATCGCAAGGCCCCCCAACGTGACCGCCTCAGCACCGGTTCCAATCACAAAAAGGCTGCCATTTTTTATTTAGTCATAATTTTATCATCTTGCGGCTGAAGAAAGACAACCGCCAACGTTAGGGGTCAGTCTCAACAGACTACCTCGGATTGGATTGGTTTGTTTCGTTGCTCCTGTGAGCTGCCGCATCTGTCCGATAGGCCTTGGCGCTTTGAAGAGCCCCGTGCGCAAGAACCCCTACATGATGCGGCAGATGAGCTGATAGGACATTTGCCTTTTAGCTCTTCCAAGAGCTCGTGGGAACTGTAATCGAAACGGAATCACTGAAGCTGCCGTGTTCCTATGTCTCGTGAAAAGAGTTTCGATGCAAGTCCGGTGCTCTTGATAGGCTATGCGATGTGAACACAGGCATTGGCAGCATTAAGGAGTAAAGTTTGCACATGATGAGAACAATCATGATACAACAACCTTCTTTTATCATTGACGACTATGTGTACTCGATTTGGCACCAAAGACTCGAGTTTGCTCACTCTGCTACCTGGCATACCGAATCCAGACATGAGAATCCACTTTGCAGCGGGAACATTCGAGACTCGGGCCTTGGCTCCATTCCTGCCCCCAGCTCCCCATCAGTTGGCTGTTAGGAAACATGTTCTCTCTCACACGCATCGCATCACAGGCGCCTCGACAAGTGCAGTGCTTGCTCTGATTTGCATCATCACAATTTTTTTGCACAAGGGGCATGTGTGATGAGCAGAATACTACATGGTGGAGCAAATCTCGGCTTGGCTACCAAAGTTTTATGGCCTTCAACTGCGTGATGCGATTCTCGGAGAAAGGTATGCGCATATCAATTTTGGCGATGACGGGGTCCATGTCGTATTGACGACAGTTGCCACTTTTCTTGTGCCATCGTTGTGAACCTTCTGAGCTACGAACGGACAGAGAATAAAGCACTACACGGAAAAAGTTGACGTCTATGAGCATTGGACTGTGTGCCGATTTGCTCGGAAGGATCAAGCGAGAGTTCCGGCAGTGTCTCTGTCTAGCGCATGGCGAGCTACGTTTGGAGCCGAGGCTGTCCTTGAACGCAGGGCGTGGCTCGATACGTAAGCAACGAATGTAGATACACACCCCCACCAAATATCTTCTGTCACGAGTTCTTTGAGATCGGCTTTCTTGCAGCAAGTGTATGCCTTTTGGCCGTTGGCTGGTACAATTCGTTCGACCGGTTCCAACGTGTTTTTCTTCTGGCATACTGCATTTTTGTCGTCACTCAAGCACACTAACCATGTCGAATACGAGTGCTGCGAACCCGCCAGCGTGGCCGGCGCTCAAAGTGCGCAGCGCTTTCATGGACTTTTTCCGTGAAAGGGGCCACACATTTGTGCCATCCAGCTCGACAGTGCCTTACGATGACCCAACTTTGCTATTCGCCAATGCTGGTATGAATCAGTACAAGTCCATTTTCCTCGGCACAGTGGATCCTGCGTCCGACTTTTCCAAGTTGCGTCGTGCTGTCAACTCCCAGAAGTGCATTCGTGCTGGAGGTAAGCACAATGATTTGGACGATGTTGGTAAGGACACGTATCATCATACTTTCTTCGAGATGCTTGGTAACTGGAGCTTTGGCGACTACTTTAAGGAGGAAGCTATTGCTTATGCGTGGAAACTTCTCACTGAGGTGTATGGCCTTTCGAAGGATCGTTTGTATGTGACATACTTTGAAGGTGACGCCGCGCAGGGTCTGCAGCCTGACATGGAAGCGCTCGACATTTGGCGCAAGGTCGGCGTGGCTGATGACCATATTCTTCCGGGCGATGCAAAGGACAACTTTTGGGAAATGGGCGCGACGGGCCCGTGTGGTCCATGCAGTGAAATCCACTACGACCGTATCGGTAACCGCAACGCAGCGAGTCTCGTCAACATGGATGATCCGAATGTCATTGAGGTATGGAACAATGTTTTCATCCAGTTCAACCGCGAGGAGGATGGCTCGCTTCGTCCGCTCCCTGCGCGTCACATTGATACAGGTATGGGCTTCGAACGCCTTGTGTCGATCCTACAGGACAAGAGCTCCAACTACGATACAGATGTATTTTCTCCATTGTTTGCGCGCATCCAAGAGCTCACAGGCGCCCGCGCGTACTCTGGCAAGTTGGGCGCAGAGGATGTGGATGGCATTGACACGGCCTACCGTGTCGTAGCCGACCATATTCGTACGCTGACATTTGCTATAAGCGACGGCTGCATTCCTGACAAAGATGGCCGTGGCTACGTTCTGCGCCGCATTCTGCGACGGGGTACGCGCTTTGTTCGCAAGTACTTCCAGGTGCCTATCGGCCACTTTTTCTCACGCCTCGTTCCAACCCTGGTAGAGCAGATGGGTGACTTCTTTCCCGAGATCACCAAGAGGGTGGCTGATTTGCAGTCGATTCTTGATGAAGAAGAGCGCTCTTTTGCTCGTACATTGGACCGTGGTGAAAAACTGTTTGAGCAATATGCCCATGCCGCTCGTGCCGAGGGCCGTACCAAGCTGAGTGGTACAGACGTGTGGCGCTTGTACGACACCTACGGTTTCCCCGTGGACCTGACCAGCATCATGGCGGAGGAACAGGGTCTGACTTTTGATCAGGCTGAATTCGAAAAGGCGCAGGCGGAGAGCCGTGAAGCCAGCAAGGGCCAAGGCAAGCAGCAAGAGGCGAATGCCGTCAAATTGGATGTACACGATCTCGGCTACCTGGATGAGACTGCCAGTGTGCCCAAGACGAACGACCAGTTCAAGTATGACACACCCTCGATGCAGGCACACGTCAAGGCCGTGTTCCAGGATCACAAATTCGTCTCAGACTCAGACTCGGTGCCCAAAGTCGGCGAGCCATTTGGTATTCTGCTAGACCAGACGAACATGTATGCGGAGAGCGGTGGTCAGCAGGCGGACACGGGAAGTCTCGTCATCGATGGAAAAGCAGAGTTTGAAGTGACAGATGTGCAAGTGTCCAATGGCTATGTGTTGCACATTGGTTTCCTCAAGTACGGTACACTACGTGTGGATGACCAGGTGATGGTGAACTACGACGAGGCGCGTCGTCGTCCGCTGCGCAACAACCACACTGGCACACACATCCTCAACTTTGGTCTGCGTGAGATTTTGGGTGATCACGTCGACCAAAAGGGCTCGCTTGTGGCTCCTACCAAGCTGCGCTTCGACTTTTCGCACAAGGCACCGGTGAACGTGGCTGAGCTCGCGAAGATCGAAGACATGAGCAACGACTTTATCAAGCGCGATGTGAATGTGTACGGCAAAGACATGTCGCTGGAAGAAGCTCAGAAGATCCCAGGTCTCCGTGCCGTCTTTGGTGAATCGTACCCGAATCCTGTGCGTGTGGTCGCCATCGAATTTGACGTCGAGGAGATGGCCAAGGACCTTACGAACCCGCGCTGGCGCAGTACGTCTGTCGAGTTCTGCGGTGGTACGCACGTCCGGCGGACGGGCGAAATTGGTCGCTTGGTGATCACGGAGGAGAGCGGTATCGCTAAGGGCACGCGTCGTATTGTAGCTGTGACCGGTGACGAGGCATCAGAGGTATCGCGCACGGCTGAGGAGGCCGCTCGGCGTCTCGAGGACATCAGCAAGGTGACCGACGATGCTGCGAAGGACGCCCAGCTCAAGGCATTCAGTGTCGAGTTGGCACGCATGGATATGAGTGTGGTGCGCAAGGACGAGCTCAAGACGCAGTTTGCCAAGATCCGCAAGGAGCTCGACACGCGCCTCAAGGCGCGCGCAGCTGCTGATGTCAAGACGGCACAGGAAGCTGTGCAGAACTACTTCTCTGAGAACCCAGATGCGCCGGTCTACATTGCCCAGCTGAAGACGGGTGCCAACTCCAAGGCACTGCAGTCGGGTGTGTCGGTGGCACGCAAGCTCAATAAGCCTGTCTACCTCTTTGCTCGTGAATCGGGCGAGGGGAAGGCCAAAACGCTGTATGGCAACTATGTGCCTAAGGCTGAGCTGGACCGTGGTCTAGACGCTGTGTCGTGGAATAAGACGGTCTCGGACAAGCTACAGGGCCGTGGTGGCGGTAAGCCGGACGGCGCGCAGGGCCAGGGCGAAGCAACGCAGGCTGATGTGGATGAGGCACTTGCACTAGCCACGTCGTTCTATCGCATGAAGCTGCAGTAACTAGGGGACACGCGGGATAGAAGCATCTGGTATCACCCACTCGAGTATCAGGGCCAATATCATCTGTGCAGCCACGACGAGACAAATGATCGGCCCACCGACCGGTCCGCCCACGGCCAGATAGCGCTGGAAACGCTCCGTGGCACTGCGCTGCGGCGCAGCCATCGCTCGCGCATAGACAGTTTCTAGTCGCTGTGTCGTCTCGGCCCAGGAGTACATAGAGGCCACGCGCTGATGCTGTGCCATGGCATCGTGCTTCCCAGACCGGATGTACTCAATCGCGTGCGACATGGCATCGACGATCGCCTCGGCACACGGCTCAGCCAGACGCATCATGGACGGTGGCAAAAGCTCGGGGATCCCGCCGACCTTCGTGGTGACGACATACAGACCGGCGCATGTCGCTTCAATGATCGTCGTGCCAAAGGCCTCGGTCAAGGAGGTATTGAGAAACAGCTGCCCACGCGTAAGATGCGCCCGAATATCGCGCTGTCGGACCGCGCCCACCAATTCGACGCGGTCCTGCAGCATGTGCCGCTCACGCATCTGCTCCAGCTCGACATACTTGGGTCCATCGCCACCAATCACGAATCGCACGTCCGGGTGTTGCTCACATAGAGGAGGAATGGCTTCCAAGAGCAAGTCGATGCCCTTGCGGTACATGAGGCGACTCAACACCACCACACAAATGCCACCGTCTCGACATGGTGCCGGGTCTGGGTACAGTTGATGCGCGTCCACCGCATTCGGAATGGTGGACACATTCTCAGGATGCAACGCAGCCCGAAGGACCGTGTTTTCGCGCCCCGTATGGCTCACACACACCACATGATCCACATCCGTGAGTGCGAACCGCAGAAGCTTGTTGGTCAAAATGCTGCCCACATCCGCAAAGCCAAAGAGCGAATGATCCGTAAAGACGGCTTTGAGTCCGAGACACTTGGCATGAAAGAGCCCTTCATGCGCCATGCTCGAAAGAGCTTGGTGTGCGTGCACGATTTGAATGCGCTCGCGTATCAAAATGCTTCGCAGCACAGGCATCAATCCGAAAAAATTGGGCAACGTATCCTGTCGCACCAACACGCCGTACGGGACGTAATACACCTTGATCCCAGCCGACAAATACCTGATGCCCACGCGATCAGGCGAATAGGCATGCGTAATCACAATGACCTGCGTCAGTGTCGTCGTGCGCACCTTGTGACCACGCCGAATCAAGTGCTGGGCGATCATGTACATATGCCGCTCGACGCCGCCCACATTCGGGAAGAAAAAGTCGGACAAGAGTCTATTGTTAATGCACGATAGCTTACGCGATACGCAAAGGTCCCACAGAAGGAGGCGACGTAGGCTCCCCAGGCTCCTCGCTGAGTCCCCACTCGTCCATCGGAGGAAGCAGCAACCGATCCCTACACACGCGCAGCACCCATGACATGTCATCCAAGAGCCCAGCCGCCCAGGCCAGACGCACAAGGCATGCACGCTGCAAGTGCATCAGGTAGGCACCCGGCCTCACCAGATCCACGTCGCGATCCAAGTGGCCCCGTGCCTCGTCCGCCCACACGCGCAAATGCGGGTGAGGCGCTAGTGTCATGCACACGCGGAAAGCCCGTAATACATCCGATACGGCGTCATGGTACTGATTCGCAGCTTCCGTCGGGAAAAGCGAAGGATCATCCTCCCGAGTGGCTGCCCAGGTTAGTGGGGCGTACGTACACGTCGTGGGAACCAGCATTTGCCACACGTAGGCCTGGAACGCAGGCTCGTGCAGATGCTTCTGCCAAAGATCTTGCGTACACGCATCCGGACCACGCTTCATGACGCGGTCAGACGTGTCACACAGAGCACACGCAGCCTCACGGACGTCAGGATCGTCATCATGCAGGAGTCGAATCACCAGCACATCCTTGCGTACGTGCGACGTCTCTTCCATCCGGGCGAGCGCGCGAGCCACGCCGAGTCTTGAGGCTCGAGGTGCCTCTTCCTTGGCACACGCATCCAATATCCACAAGCATGGCTCGAGGGTATCAGGCTGCACGGCCCGACCCAGCAGCGGAAGAAGCGCTTCGCGCAGTGGTACGTGCTCAGTCGAGAGGCACAGAGTGAGCAGCGCCTGTGCATCTAGCGATGCATGCAGCATATCAAGTACGTGTGCTGCCTGTGTTCGCGCCTGGAGGGGCATCTGCGCATCCCACAACACATCCTCCAGCATGTTGACCACGTCGTGCTGGTCCCATGGCATACGTGCAATAAGCTCCGGCTCAGCGGACAGCATGCCTATCATCATGGCACGGTCTGGCCCCTGAAGAAGAGACATGGGCAGCGCGTCCCACACCATCCGACAGGCCACAGGCAAGAACCACGCCATGAAGGGATCTTGCGGCTTTGTCTTCTCAAGCCACGACAAGAGCCATGGACGCACGTGTCCTTGGGCTCCGCAACGCTCTGCCACCTGGAGGAAGGATGCCATCGTGACGGGACACGCGTTCTCTTCCAGCAAATCCATGCGACTGAGCACCATCTCTTTGTACACGGGAGAAGCCCAATGCTCAAGAATCGCCAAGGCCCCCGCCAGGGCATTCTGATCACGCGTGGAAGCTTCCCGGAGCAGACGTGCGCCTGTATCGTATCGCTGCTCGGCCGGCGTAAGAGTCGCACAGCACTGTGCCGCCAAGGTCCGTACGGCGGCATGCTTACTACGCGTGCATCGATACAACATATCGAGCATCGTATCTGTACACATAGACGCGTCCGAGCGCGAAAAAAGACACAACACAGCATACAAAGCAGATCCGTGCCCCTCATCGGCGTCTTGATCCTGCATGCACGTACCAAGCGTGCTCTGGAGCGCATCAGCCAGTGCATCACTTTCGCGCCAGAGCGTCTCAAGCTTGGCACCTCGCATATTCGCTCGCCGTCCAAATGCGGAGGTGCCAAAGTAGCGTGTCGATATCGCCGAAAACAGCATCATGGCCGCATTTCTGACACTCCAGTGCACGGAGCGAAACGATGTGACAGCACAGGCCAGCGCCTCACCCAGATGCGAGCGCATAGCCGAGGCTATGCTGCTGTCCATGACAAGCACGCGCATCACGTTGAGAGCATGAATCGTACGAATGCATTCGTGACCCATGGCCATGGACAATAGGCGGCGCATGGTCGATGCCGTCAAATCCATCAGTTTTTTTCCTTTATGTGCACTAAGCAGCGCTAATACTGCATAGCCCAGTCCAGCACTGCGTCGCGTTGTGCTAAATTGACTGGCGTCTCGGTCAACGCGCTCCATACATGCTTTCAGCCAAGCATCCGGACCATGCCCCCCCTGTTCACAGATCGCACGTGCCATGCCATGATACCGAGGGTACACCATACTAAAGGCCCCACGATGTCGAATAGACAAGAGCCACGTCAAAAAGAGATCACTGGCTTCCTGCACCGTATCTTCTGTCATGTGCGACAACGCACACACTTCATGCAAGGCGGCCACTTCTTTCATGGCCCGCCATGAAAACGACAATATACGCTGCGATACGGGCGATTCATGCACCTGATCTTCTTCCTCTGCCTCTGCATTTTCCGGGGCTGCAGCACACAAATAGGGCGAGACTAGGGTCCATACGCGTTGGATGAGGTCGTGCATGCGCTGAAGAGGCACGGTGTCAGCCGCTTCTGCAAGGTAGGCCAAGGCTGCTACGGTGCCATGGATACCCTTGTGGGAAGCGTGGGCGAATGACTCTTTGGCCTCGTCCAACTGTGCCTCGAGACGGCCGGCATGCACGTCCATGAGGGAGCACGTCCAGTCCCCGCATGCCTTACCGCCCATACGTATCAGCAGAAACTCGTGCATGTCGGGAACACATGCTTTGTGATAAAGTTTGAGTAACTGCAAGCCAGCATGCGCATCCGACTCTTTGGGCGCGGTGAGTAACTGCCAGCTCTTGCTGACAATGTGCTGCCACACAAACTCGCGGTCGTCCCAAAAAGAGTTGGCATGTGAAGACCGGCGGAGAAGAATCAAGGCAGCAGTTGATTGAACATCATCATACGTGCTTTCCGTAGCCAAATACAACAGCCGGTGCATGAGTGGACCAGATGCCGCGATAGGTGCTAGTGCCGTGGCAGGGTATGTCTTCTGGGCCTTGTACAATGCACGCACAGCATCTCGTAGCACGCTTTCATGCAGGAGAGGGAGAGGCGATGTTTCCTTGGGTGGCGTGGTAGCCTCGAACAAGAGAAACAAGAGAGACACACCCAGGATCGTACTCGGATACGGCGCGCCTGGATGCATAGCATGCACCATGTACTGGTACAATGAATGCACAAAATGCTGCATCTCTTGTACACGCTGATCCTTCATCTTATGGCAGCTGGTACGAATACGCACGAGCAGTTTGACAAACAAAGCAATGGTGTCTTTTCGGGCCACAGCACTGGACAAGTGTAAGCAGTGTTGGAAGAATTGCAAGATCATCTGTCTTTCAGGGAGCGTCAATAGCATAGATGGTGTCCTTGCTTCTACACAGAGCGACAAAGCCCCGACGCGCATGCGTGACGAAGACGAAACCAGACAGGTTTGGAGCATATCGATCGGGATACGCACTTTGCCAGGCACCATCTCTTCGACCACACACAAGTGATGCATCTTAGCCGCCTGAAGTACGTACATTTTGACGCGTTCCTCTTTCAAGGCATCAAGCATAGGCTGCAGTGCCTCAGGCTTTCGATCAAGCCAAGGGTGAACCACATGCGCCACCAGGTGCTCGATACCACGATCTTCTGATGTGCACAAGGCTAGAGCAAGTGGTTCAAGCCAATCATTCATAGGTGCATGCTCCATGAATGTGATGGCCAAGTGAGAGCGCCGGCTAATGTGTCCGAAACCCTGCTGAATGCCATGTAAAACGTGCATGTAAAATTCGGACGGTGGCTTGGACAAAATGCGCATGCCATAATGCGCAAGGAGAGCCTCCTGGATCATAAACTGGGCCTGACACTCACTCTTGTTCGCCTCATCCAACAGCATGGACGCAAAAGGCGGCAGTGAGGCACATCCCATGGTATCAAATCGCGCACACATCCGCATGGTCAACGTGCGCATTCGCTGCGATCCTGAAAACAAAGGCAAGTTGAAGATTTCCACGATGCGCAAACACAATTCATGCCATACGTCCGCCCCGCCAAAGCCATGGGTATCTGACACGTTCAAGGCCTCCCAGGCCGCACACCAAGCTCGCAAAGCATCAATGCCAAATGACAACGTGCGTCCTTTCTGGCCAGCATCATAAGGGTGCGGAGATCGCAGTAGGCCCACGACCTGCTCGAGTATACGAATAAGGCCATCTTCCACGTCCCGCGGCGTCTCCACGAGCGCGTCGATCGCCGCCTGAACTTGCTGACGCGCCTCGATGGCGGTCATCGTGGAAGCTTGCTGACTAACCCCCTTGGGCTGACGCGCGGCCCAACAAAGACGCGCGCCGCGACGCTCGATTCTTCCTTATGGCGGACGACGGCCGTGAAGCAGTCTATGTGCCGCCCGAAGTCAGGCGCGTGATATTGCGTGCCTTTACAAGAAAATGGCATTTACAGCTTCAGTCCGACGCCGTACAATTCATATACAAAACCCTCGAAGCACATGATCTGTCGGATACGGATGCCATGGCCGAAGCTGTTCATGCCCTCGCCAATGCCCTGGTCGATCAGCATGTAGCAGGGGCGCATATTGATGGATTTGATGGACATGTTGTCACGGCTGAAGCGCTTCAAAAGGTATACGACCTCTTACTCGTCGAAGCTGCCGGCGAAGAAACGCACGCCACCCCATTGACGCAAGGCGCAGCTCTCGACCTTTCGAAACATTTTCGCGTGTGTGATGCCTTCTCACAACCGCGCATCCTCTTCCATGCTGCACGCCAGGTTTTTGAACGCGATCCGGCACCAAGCTCCCTTCTCTCGCATCCCAACGCACCTAGCGCCCATATGGAGGAACGGTACCATATCCTACGTGGCATTGTGCTGCGTAACGAACACTTTTTACCAGCACTCACTGGCCCGAAAGCAGAGCGCGACTCATTCATGCGTCTCACTACCACCAAGCATTTGCTTGGACGACAAGGTGAGCATTGCCTGCTGTTTGGACGTCTGTCCACTGCTGCAGACGGCAGTTATACCCTGGAAGATACCGAAGGTCAGGTATCTTTGGATCTAACACAGGCCCTCGCTGGTGAGGGTATATTCACAGAAGGAGCCTACGTGCTTATTGAGGGCGAATACACCCACACAGAGCAACTCCGGGCATGGGCCATCGGTCATCCGCCCAGTGAACGTCGTGAAGAGGCACGCGCCCTGTCAGGTCATTTGGATTGGTACGGTGCTGGCGCTGTACCTGTCAAACATGTGCCGCTCTTGCGTGCGCAAGAAATGCAGCATCCTGACATTTGCATCGCTGTCCTGTCCGACGTCCATTTGGACGACCCGGCCACATTGGCACACTTACGAGCAATCCTGCAAGGGTACCAGGACGCCGACTTTATGCCGCTGGCCATCGTGCTATGCGGCCACTTCTCATCTACCCCTGTGGAAGTAGCCGGCGCTCTCGATTCATACGCTGCATCCTTTGCTCGCCTCGCCGATGTCATGCTGCGCTTCCCCCGCTTACTGCAGTCATGCCACTGGATTTTTGTTCCTGGTCCTCGTGATCCAGCAGCCACACCTCTTCTTCCACGGCCTCGCATTCCTGCGCCACTCGTCCAGCGATTTGAGCGTCGGCTTCCGCGCGACTTTTGTGAGTCGCGCTTGCATTGGATGAGCAACCCCTGCCGCATCGTGTACTTGTCCCAAGACATTGTGATTTTCCGTGATGATATCATGAGTAAAATGCTACGAAATGCGATCCTACTCAAAGATGACCTCGAGGCGAGCGATTTGCAAAAGCATTTGGTATCCACACTGCTCGACCAGGCGCATTTATGCCCTTTGCCGCCCCAAGTACGTCCCATTTTATGGGAATATGCACATGCATTGCGCTTATACCCCATGCCAAGTGCGGTACGTTGCCACAGGCCTGACATGCAGCTTGTACTCGCAGACAAATATGATCGATTCGAGCTCACATACGAAAAATGCCACGTATTCAATCCAGGATCCTTCCGTGGTCGCGCTTGCTGGACCACGTACTACCCGGCCACAGGCCATGCTGAGCGCAGGTATGTTTTTCACCCCTCATGTCGACAGCGAATTGCCAGAGTGATATTGCAATGCCTGATCATAGATTCGGACCATGAGTAAAGAAGCTCGTGTGTGCCGTGCTTGCAAAAGCCGTCGCAACTCAGAATCTTGAACGTAGGAGGCGCGCTGTGCGTCGGATGTCAGTGTCGCAAAAAAGCGCGAAATGGCATCTACATCGGCCAGCATATTGGACTCCGAGGAAAACTCAAAGGGCTTCAGGCCTTGGCTCGATGAGACAGACGACGAAATTTTTGGAGAACATACATTCCACAAAATGCCCTGGAGACACCAGTCTTCGGGTAGTTGAGTGTGTGCACGAACAAGCGCCGTATGGACATCGCACTGCCTTGATCCAAACACATCGCCGCATACGTATGCTGCTAGTTGTTTCCAGGGTAAGTGCGCACACAAGATCTGGCACATAGCATGTATCCGAGGCTCATCTACGCGCAACATGAGTACATATACAAAAGAAAGCATAACGTTCAGAAACATGTCGGGTGCGTTCAAGTGGGCTGCCGGGTCTCTCAGAGACTGTTCCAGGTGTTGAACTGCGACTTCCATGAGAGTCACCATCAATGATACAGCACAAGATAGGGGCATGGGCATGTCAAAGGCTTCGCATGATGCTTGGACACTGGCCATATCTGCTGGCTGCTGCTCAAAAGATTGCATCACAGACTTCATGCTCTGTGGCATCTGCTCCAACATGGGAGCACTGGCCTCAGATAAGGGCCGCGTATTGGATGGCAGGTGAAATGCAGCCAATTGACAAACATCAATCCATGCATCAGTACGACCAAATTCAAGGATAGCCGCAGCGATGCAAAGTGCCATCATGCCCCACTCTGTCTCGAGGAGAGAGCATGGTTCCTGCGTGAGTTTCACAGCCAGACGTTTTAGTATCAGCTCGAATGAGTCCAAATCCACGCGCGTGAGAAGCAAACCAAGCAAATATACAAACAGGTCCTGCCCTGACGCGTCCGAGGAGATACGTGCTCGGTGCACCTTGAGACTGACATATTCCATCATATTTTCGCGCGTTTCCAGGCATGGATGTACGACTAACAAGCTCTTGCAGTAGTAGTACAAGCTCCATACCGCATCTCGCTCCGCCAATTCGGCGAGCGCGGCGTACCAACGACCATCATCCGGCGTGTCCCGCGCAGCCATACCATACCATTGAGAGGCAGTCAAGCGCCACGCCTCGCATTCATCGTGGTAGAGACGCCGAGGTATACCAAGAGCATGGCAATATTGGAGTGTAGCCAATTGCTGTCGCGCAATTTCACCAAGCCATTCCACGCACGCACGGCGCACACGGCCTTCTGTCGCACGCTCGTGCGCATATGCACACAGTGCATATGTGTCACATAGCATGCGCTCAAGAACATCGATCACAATGATGATAGGAGCCAAACGTACCTGCGAATCGTTGGGCGCCACGAGCCATTCCTTCGACGCAGAGCGATCTGTCATCACCATGGTATTCAATGTAGTAAGTACTTGCTCAAGCGGCATTTGTATACCGCGAGCATAAGTGCGTGTAATGACCTTGTATAAATCTGGCATTTGTCGAGAATGCAAGTGCAGAAACTCGCGCTGCAATAATTCCATCAGTGAGATACTGCTTGTCATCATGATGCGCTGATGATAGTGCAAATCAAGGACACCCTGTGTCCCACGCACTGGAAACTGCATAGCAGAGTCATGCATGTCGATGCGAGACAACAGATCAGCAGCTACTAGTGTCGCATGCGTCCGTGTATTGTATCGGCCATGCGGACGCAGTGCACTGCTTCCTGAATCAGCGCGCGTGGGTCCACTTCGAGACTCGGATGAAGTGCCTTGGTCCATCGCATTGATCACTCTGGTGTGTGCACTTGCCGGGCGCAAAGCCCCCCTCTCCATTTGCTCGAGAATCGTTTCAAGCGAAGTGCAATCAATCACTTGGACGTCTTTTTTCAGGGTGCACGGCCACTGCAGCCGCTAACCAGCGCAGGGCGATATGACAATGTTTTACTAATCTCATGGGGACCCTTGCCTTGACGCGTTGAGACGTGGCCTGGCGACGCGGCTTGGCAAGCGGCACTTTTGAGCAGTCCCTCTTTTGATGCTTCTAGGCCGCACGGCGGTCAAGCGATTCATGTCTTTGAGAATACCACGCTCCCATTTGCTGTATACGCACGCGCGCACCCCATCCTTGCCCGACCGCATCAGCGTACATGATCTCCAGGTGCGTATGCATGCGGGCTTGGATGCATGGGGACGATTCGTGCCGCAACCTGTTCACATTGATGCTCACTTGTATACAGAAGTAAGCCGCGCAGGTCAAAGTGATCATGTTGAGCACACACACAATTACGGCACTCTCTATCGCGCGCTGGAACGCTTTGCTGCAGATACCCATTGCACGTCTCTGGACCAAGTTGCCGAGGGGTGCATGAACATATGCTTAAATGAATGCCATGCACCTTATGCAGAAGTGCACATCCGCCTGCCTAGGGCTCTCTTGCATGCAGATGCAGCAGGGATGATACTAACACGTGCCAAAGACGAGACTGCGAACGTCCTGGATCAACTGTGCATTCAGCAACTTCGCGTTGATGCGATCTTAGGCGTGAATCCGTGGGAACGCGAGAGAAAACAGCGTGTTATTGTTGACGTCGATGTATCCCCTGCCACCTGTGCTCCATATGAAGCCATCGCGCATAGTGTCTATGCTCACGTCCAGGCATCTGCTTGCCTTACGATCGAGTCTCTCGCGTCGCAGGTGGCGGAGATTGTATGTGCGCAGCACCAAGCCGATGAAGTTCGTGTATGCATATCCAAGCCGAGTGCCATCATGCATGCATCTCGATCGAGTGTCGAGGTTATGCGCCATCGTTCCCAATTGGGTCTCCCTCCCGTGTCCCTTCCTGTCCCATCCACCCACATGGCTATTTTGGCACTGGGGTCGAATCTGGGTGAGCGAAAGCACTACATTGAAGCATCCGTCCAGGCGCTGGACCAGCATCCAAAAATTCAAATCGTTGATACATCGTTCTTTTACGAAACTGCTCCCATGTATTACGAAGACCAGCCTCGATTCTTGAATGGAGCTTGCAAAATACAAACGTCTCTAACGCCACATGAATTATTGGACTTGTGTCAAAACATTGAAAAGCAGCTGGGTCGAAGCAAAGAGCACGTACCACGAAATGGCCCCCGCGTTGTAGATGTGGACATTGTCCTGTATGACAACTTGGTTGTGAACGATGGCGAGCGCCTCATCATTCCTCATGCGCGCCTTCATGAGCGCGCATTCGTTCTACGTCCTGTATGCGATATGGCGCCATCGTTCGTGCACCCTATTTTGCAACGCACTATGGCATCGCTCTTGACATCCACCTCCATGGCTGATATGTCTCGTGTCATGCCAGTGAGGCATGACATGTGGGCATGGGGCTCTAAAACGCGCGTCATGGGCATTCTCAACGCTACGCCCGATTCATTCTCAGATGGCGGAGAACATATGCACATTGACGCTGCTATGAAGACCGCTCGTCAAATGGCAGAAGCAGGAGTAGATCTCTTTGATGTGGGCGGCCAAAGCACGGCGCCTGGTCGTCTGGAAGTGTCGGTGGAGGAGGAAAGGGCTCGGGTATTGCCTTTGATCCGCGCCCTAAGTCAGGATTCGGCGACTCGACATATTCCTATTTCAATCGATACGTACCGTGCGGAGGTCGCGCAATATGCCTTGGACGCCGGTGCATGTATGGTGAACGATGTGAGTGGTGGAACGCGCGATACGCGTATGTTGGATCTTGTGGCGGAGCGGCATTGCCCTTACGTTGTTATGCACATGCGCGGCGATGCATCCACGATGACAAGTCTTACACACTATGAAGGTGGTGTCGTGCATGATACAATTATGGAAACTCACAATCTTGTGGCAAAGGCACTGTCCCGAGGCGTACGTCGATGGAATCTCATCGTCGACCCTGGTATTGGATTTGCCAAAGACAAAGAAGGCAACCTGGCTCTGTTGCGCGAGCTTCCCAAAATGGTAGAAGATCACGCTGCAGGTATATTACCGGGAAGTCATGTTTATGCAACGAATGCATCGTGCAATGCATCACTCATTCACATGCCCCTTCTTTTGGGTGTGAGTCGCAAGCGGTTCCTTGGCCAACTCATCCAAGAGAAAACCTCGGATCCCGCTCATCGAATGCAGGCTACCATGGCTGCCTGCGTGGCAGCCATGTCCACAGGCTGTGTCGATATAATTCGTGTACATGATGTGGCACAAGCCTTGGACGCTGTGAGGATATCAGATGCCATTTGGCGCAAAGCTAGTTGAATCGCTCGGGAAGTAGAGCAGGTGCTAGGAGAGACCATCCATACAATGCCGCACAGAGCCAAGCACTAATGATGCGGATCCACATAGATACCTTGCTAGTGCCGATGTACATCGTCATCGAATCCGCGGACGTCGACTCGTGATGCAGCGACTGCCAGTCAGTAAGCAGCATTGCCACATAGCAAGCAGCTAATGCAAAGATAAAGTGGAAAATGGTATAGTTGTAGCGCGTGCCTTGTCGCTCGTCGTCATTTGATGCATCTGTCCTCTCCTCCATGCCTTGCTGGGTCTGAAGCTCTTCGTCTAGGATGGACTGCGGCAAGGAGCCCGCGGCCACAGCCGAACGAATCGCCTCTATACGCAAGGTATTCTTGGGTGCCGGCGGTGTAGTAATCGTCGCATCCAGAGGCATGGGCTCTGTGTCCAGAGCGATCTCGCCCTCAGCTTGACCGACCAGCATGCGCGAATGCGTCGCTGCACGGGTTGTCGAATAGGCAATCGCAACAAAGGTGAATACGGCACCAAGGACAGCTGCCGTTGTTTGTGCACTCTCACCACGTCCACGAGCAATGGGATTGCATCGCTCATCGCCGCGGTTCATGAGGGCGGAAGCAAGGAGATAAGTCATGTATGCCAGCACCATACTGCACTGAGCTAGGCCACTGCGTGGGTTGGCCTCTTGAATACGTGGGTGCACACACAGAACCGTGAGCAGCACTGCCAGGAGTAAGTTACATGTAATCAAGGCACGATTCGTCGTGCAGTACGACGGGGCAAAAAATATATACAGCAATACCGTGGCCACTGCAACAAGCATATACGAGCCCAAAGTGGTTCCCACCAAGATGTACTTCCACACGTCATTACCATGCCTTTCCCATTCATCCAAACAGGTCTCCGACCACGTATGAGCAAAATCCACCAGCAACACCAAGCCCAAGAATATAAAAGCCATGGCAAAGAGAGGTGCGGCATAGTTAGCCCATGCCACTATAACCCCACTCGGCAAGAGAAACATAGCCATGATCACAGCGAGCAATGAGAGAATTTTGGGTCCCCACCATCCGTTCTGAATCGATGCTCGCGGATCGCGTGAGTTTCGAACCTCTAGAAGCATGAGGCCCAGCACCACATGAAACACCGCAAGAGCTAGTGTAATTCGGTGGACGGCCAGAACACCAATGCACGTTTCCTGTCGGATGCACTTGACCTGTACATAGTGAAACGTCCAATCCTCTATCGATCGAGCAAGACTGGGCGTCAGGCTAATCCATGCCAATAAAGCATCAAAACAAAACAACATGGCATAGCCCACACGGGTCGCCATGGAGGATTGGCAGTTGCACGATTTACACATCATGGATGCGGCCGTCGATGTACATAGCGACACACTGGCCACTGTGCAACATGAAACAATGGGCGAAATGAGCCATGGTAACAAGAACCAGGCCATAATGCGTCGTGTAACAAATAAAACATGTGGCTGACACGCGCATATAAAAATAGCATCCAGATGCATTTCCCTACTCTTATGTACGGACATGTGTTCTCACGCATCATACAAAGCGCGCGGTGCCAGCGCTTCATTTCAACAGATGCATTAGCGAAGCATAAAGCAGACTATAGACGGAACCGTAAATCGCGCCATTTCGTTGATACCCTTCTGGTGCAGGTTCATGCGGGGCACGGCGGCGATGGATGTGTCTCGTTCCATCGAGAAAAATTTGTACAAATCGGTCCTGCTGCTGGTGGAAACGGCGGCACAGGAGGTAACGTATATCTCCGATGTGATCCAACGATACACTCCCTAGCGCGTGTCTCGAAACGAGTCGCTGCAACCAACGGTACGCATGGCGAAGGAGATTGGCTGCATGGACGAAGCGGTACCGATGTAACTATTCATGTTCCTGTCGGCACCACGGTTCGAAGTCTCGGGCAAATCTTGAACGAGAAAAGTGCAGCTGCACAACCATACTTGAACTATCTTTTCTCGCCTCAAGCTCGAAAATCCCTCACAATTGATTTGGATGAAACGCCAGAGATCGCTGCTTCGCGCTCGTCCGTGTGGCGACACTTCCCACGTTTCGAAGAAGACAATTATGAAAGGCAGCATTTTCGTGCTGCAGAAGAGAAACTGCTACGTGAGCTACGAGCGTGGTCCAAGCACAAATCCCATGTCCCGTCAGTGGCATCACAATCCTGCATGACAAACTTGGAACCTTATGAGGTCTCAGATATACGGGCTGATGCCGGCTGGTGTATGGACATGGACCTACCAACGCCACCAGAGGACCGCGGGATACTGCTTGCCCGCGGTGGTGAAGGAGGGCTGGGCAATCCACATTTCCTACTAGAGAAATACCATGCGCCTAAAATTGCTACGCAAGGTATGCCGGGAGAGTCGCTACTTCTTTCCTTGGAATATAAGCAGCCATCCGATATCGGCTTGGTCGGTTTACCGAACGCTGGGAAGAGTACGCTTTTGCGTTGCCTAAGTCGAGCTGATGCCGAGGTGGGATCATACAGTTTTACGACGTTGAGCCCGAACTTTGGTGTCATGCGATTCGGCCCCGACGGCCACATGTTTTCTCAAGATGACAGAAATGAACATGAAATGCAACGTCTTACAGTGGCAGATATGCCAGGTATCATCAAGGACGCCTCAAAAAACAAGGGTTTAGGTCATGAATTTTTGCGTCACATTGAGCGATGCAGTATGCTTGTCTATGTTATAGACTTTGGACCAACCAACCCTCGACCATCAAGTGAAGTCCTCATTCTTAACAGGGAACTGGAGCAATATCGACCTGGACTCATTGATCGTGTGGCTTTGGTGGTCGCAAACAAAGCTGATCTACTAGGTGGTACTCACAATCCTTACACTGAAGAGGATGCACGAGAAAAACTCTTACGCTTTCGCCAAGATGTGGACATGATTTTTGAGCCCCGCTCTGTCCCAGTGATCCCCATTTCGGCCAAGCATCAGCTCAACATAGACCGCATGGCGAAGCACCTGCAATCTCGATGTACATTATAAATCAACTCATATTATTAAACAAATAGGCAAGGCCGGCGCTGACCGTAGCTGTGGCGCGATTGCGACGCTGTCTCCCTGACGTCCAAGTGGCTCTTGAAACCATGTTCCGCATTGCTGCTTTTCGTCTGATTCACCAAAATGGAACTCGTCCACTTTTAAGACAGGGACTACGAATGGTAGCCAGTGATGCTACGCTGTCCTCTGGAAGCGGTCTCACCAAAGAGCGTTTGGGTCAAGCATCGCCTTCTCCGAAAACTAGTGTATCAGAAAAACGCTCGAAGGTCTCTGAGCGAATTCAACAGCGAGCACAAAAAAAGGCTGCCATCACACTTACACCCACTGCTGTGGAACACATGAGACGACTGATGCATGCTAGTGATGGTCCAAAGCTTGTTCGGGTGGGTGTAAAGAACAAGGGTTGTGCTGGTATGAGCTATCACCTTGAATACGTCGAACCTGGCCAAGAAGGCAAGTTTGATGAGCGTGTGAAGCAAGATGATGTAGAAGTCCTGATTGATTCACGCGCTTTATTCAGTATCATTGGCTCTGAAATGGACTGGAAAGAGGATCGAATGTCGGCACGTTTTGTGTTCAACAACCCCAATGTGAAGGATGCCTGCGGATGTGGTGAGTCTTTTATGGTCTAAGGCCCGCACCAGACATCTCTTGATACCCTATATAACCTACTTAGTGTCTTGATGACTGTATCCGTACTATATTATGTATACATTATATCCAAATCCTAATCTATACTGCGCAATCTTATTCTTGTGTTGACCCATTGAGGAGACGGGAGACCGAAATGAACACATTGACAACATCCAGGTAGAGAGAGACGTTCGCGAGGACCCAGTCGTCTGGTGAAAGGCGCCGTTGCAAGAGCCATGTGTCATACATGACATATCCACTAAACACAGCACAACCGGCGAGCGAATAGCCCATCTCAAATGCATGGTTATACGGAAAGAACATTTGAACAAGCCCTGTGCCAACCAAAAGGAGAAGACCCCAGTACAACCAAGTCGTCAACGAGGAAAAATCATATGAGCTTTGCAACGTGAACAAAGTAAGGCCTAGGAATATGAACGTCGTCAAAATAAACGCCTTTAGGATCACGCTTTCATTTAAAGCAGACATGACTATTCCAAGCATGATGGACTCGACCGCAGTGAAAAGACCCAGAAGGAACAAGTTAGTTGGATGTTCGTGGCGCTTCCAAAATAAGAAGCCCATGGACACAAAGGATCCAACAATCGTAAGGATCATGAACCAGACATTCGATTGAATCCATTCAATCGCATGAAAAGCATTCATACCGCCAGCCACGATGCACGATCCAAGGATTTGGCAAAACAGTACTGTGTACACCTTGCGCACGAACATAGCACGGATTTCAGGCGCACTCTGTTCGACAGTGACTCCGATCTTAAAATCATCAGGATCCACTTCACCGCGGATTTCATGTTCATCGCTCGTCGAAACAGCCTGATATTTGTACGGCGGAGGAGCTTGGGCAGCGGACATGGTCGATACTGGTCGGTGGCGCCCGATGTCTCTGGCGTTGGTCGGGGCGTTCGGTGGAGGGGCTTATATCCTCGACATGCAAGCCTTTGTGACACGCGCGCAAGTGCCACGGTGTCGCATCCACCAACTTCCTTGTACTAGGTGGACACACGCCAGTGTGGTGCGGTGAAGCACGATGATGTCTTTATGGCAGTTTACTGCGCTAGCCTTCTTGGCACTGCTCCTAGTGAAGGCAGAAGAGATTTCTGCTTCAGACTGGCTAAAACGCGCAAACGCTGCTCTTACTTCCTACGATTATGCAGGTGCGCTAGAGGCCTTTGATCATGCTGTGGAGCTCGATCCCCAGTCGTACCTCACGTATTTTCGTCGTTCTACGGCACATCAGGCGCTTGGACGTACAAAATCGGCACTTCAGGATCTCGAGACGACCGTGAAGTATAACCCTACCTTTGGCAAAGCATACCTCCAGCGGGCTCGCATCGAGCTTCGTGAGGGCGATTTTGACCTTGCTCAAAAAACTCTAAAAAATATGGAAAAGCATAAAGCCAAAAGCTTAGAAAAGGACAAAGACCAGGCGGATGACCTCTATGAAGATATAAAGCGCGCTGATTCTTTGCAAAAGCGGCTAGAAATCGCACACAGCAGGTCTGCGGATGAATGTGTAAAACTTGCAGACGAATTGCTTAAGCTGGCACCTAACTCCATCACAGCACGGAAACAACGTGCGGAATGCTCATTAGCTCGCGGAAACCTAGACATGGCCACCACGGATTGGGCACGTCTCGCCAGAATGTCACCATCGCCTGAACTACAGCTGCGATTGTCATTAATCAGCTACTATATCCTTGGCACACGCGACTCTCAGATGCAAGATGCTGGTCTTGCTCATCTGAAAGCCTGTCTGCATGACGATCCCGAAAACAAGCAATGCATCCGTGCGCACAAGCAGCTTCGCAAGATTGATAAGGCGCTGAACAAAGCTCGTGGCTTCTCTGATGACAGCAAATGGACGGCCGTCATCAGCGCTTTGAAAGGTGCCAAGGTAGGCGGACCTACCGTTTATGAGGAAGTGGAAAAAGTCTTGCAGGATGCTTCATCTTCGGGCATACTTCCCGAGGCCATTTCGAACCCCACTGCAAGAAGCGAGCTCTTGCATGAGATTTCCGGTTTGTACTGTAAATCGTACATCGAGCAAGACCTCATTCGAAAAGCCATGCCATGGTGCGAAAAACTTGAGAAAGTGGACCCGTCGAACGAATACGTTTTAATGGCCAAGGGTGAACAACAAATGAATGACCAAAACTACGAAGAGGCTGTGCGTCTCTTTTCTCAAGCTGCCGAGCACTCTGAGAATCACAGTGTACGTCAGCGCCTAGTCAAGGCACAAAAGCTACTTAAGCAGTCCAAGACAAAGGACTACTACAAGGTGTTAGGTGTCTCTCGTGACGCTGATGAACGCACCATCAAGAAGGCCTACAGACGATTGGCTCGAGAACACCACCCTGACAAAGGTGGCGATCAAGAAAAGATGACCCAAATAAATGAAGCATTTGGTGTTCTAGGCAATGCCGAACTACGCGAGCGCTACGATAATGGCGATGATCCAAATGACCCTACTGGTGGCCAGCATGCCAGCTACGAGGATATGTTCGCTCATGGCGCCCATCCATTCGCCCAATTCTTCCAACAGGCACACTTTCAGTATGGCGGAGGCGCGCATGATTTCCATTTTGACTTTTAGTGTACAGGCTGTAGTGCTAACTCATATGTACGACACTCTCCGGTGCCTACATGGCGCCCAGATGGTTGTCCTTGCTGCGGAGGCTGAGTGGGTCTGCGAAGCAGGTCTTCATTGTGTGATGTACTCAAGCCCTCGACGAATCCCACCGTGCGTCGATGGCTGTAGCCGGGCCAGTCGGATGGTACAAATTCGAAACTACGCCATAAGACGTATTGAGCACCATTCTTGTCCACGTCTGACACTGTCGGAGCCCGAATACCTTTCGGTGGCGAAGGCGCACTCGTTGCAATGGGCTGTAGGACATCGCGCAATCGCTTTCCAAGCATGGGTATATTCCATAGCGTATAGGGTACCACGTTGCGTATCGTAATCAAAACGGACCCCTGTCGCCTGGGCGGCACCGATGTGGCAGATACATCAGGTTCATCATCGGCCGCTTCGATGGGCTCTTCGTCATCTTCGTCATCCTCACTAGCTGCACGCCTTTTCCTCCCCTGAATAGCTTCAGGCAATGGACCTTCCGTCAGGTACGGCGCCACAGAAATCAGGAAACGTAAGATAAGGAGTTGATTCGCCAAGACATTTCGATGCTCGTCCTTGTGCCCAGCGCCCACATGTGGGAATCCAAACCATACCTTACTCCAGCGCCTCTGATCACTCTTATTGGTACCGGTGACCGCATCGCACTTGTGCAAAGCACCCGCATCGACATTGAAGGCAAGTATACGTGAAGCGTGTGCCCCAGACATTTGCCTGATCTGGTGAATGATATCGCGTGCGTCTGGATACTTTTTGTAGACTTCTTCTTCCGAATCATAGCTTGTAGCGAGAATGCGATGGGGCGGATGATGATACGGTGCAGAGAGGAGTGCAAGGGTGAAAGAGAAGTTGCCTTCACCCACGAGGAGAATGGTATCATCCCGCAAAAATGGCTGAACGGTTCTCTTGGGCACAGAAGAAGACGGCGCACTTTTTGCTTTGCTTCCCCTCTCTAGCTCCCTCTTTTTCTCATAAGCGCGCTGCTGACTTCGTGCTGTGTGATTCGCAAGCGCCGTACGCAATTTTCCTTTACCCCGCTTGGCCATCACAATTGCCTGTCAAAAATTATGCGTACCCTACGAATACATTAATCAGCATTTATTTCAATACATTCCAGCGACCCAGGCCAGAGGACAATAATACAAGACCCACAAGAAGCGATGAGTAGGTGACATTGGTTAGACCAAGGCGCGGTAAGACAAGGAGCCAAGCTAGTGTGGATATAGTGTGAATCAATACGATTATGATCAAGGTCCAACGCATGGACGAAAGCGCCGGAAATGGCACAAACCTGTAGGGTGTCTCGTCATAAAACACCGAAGCACAACCTTGTGCTTGGACGATTGCAGCAGACATGAGTAAACAGGTCCCTAGCTGCCATAGCACCGAGTCAAGGCGCCATAGTGTAATGATCGCTGGTGGCACATTTTCCAGGTATTCGCCCAGCTGCGCTTCCAATTCTGTCTTTTCTCGCATCAGAATAAGCTCATCCAAGGTCATTTCTTCCAATTTATTGAATGAAGGAGTCGAAAGCGCCGAGCCATCTTCATCATCTTCCGACCTATTGTCTTCAACATAATCAGAGAGCAGATCTTCTTCATCCAGTGCAGGCTGTCCCATCGCTCTGTACAAAGGCACAAACTTGTACAACTGGTATGATCCGGCCAGCACCTCCGCCGATGCCCAACCACAGCCGAGCCACAAGGCCAGCACGAAACGAGGGTCGTCCATGCCGGTCCAACATTTGGCTTGTGTATTAAGTAAAGTTGGTTGCACTTCACGGTGCTGCTGCCATGCCAAAGCAATGAGAATCAAGGTACTCACTTCCTGGCCAAATATACGTAGCAGCTCCACGACAAGAGTGCGAAGAAACGCCATTCCCAAAGACAGTGACAAGGGGGACACATCACGGAATCTTGAGCTTCGGGTGAACATATGGAAAACAAGACATATACCCTTGAGAACGACAAACGAAACTTCCCAAAAGACAGGGATAAGCTTTGAGGAAGCGTACCAGCAAACGGCTCCGATCATAATGACCATGAAGGCGACACTTTGCGTCATCACAGGTGGACATGTGTCTTGGATAGTTTCAGGAAAAAGTAAACGTAGATTACAGAGACGCATGACCGCTTTTGACGACCATAAAGTAGTTCCCAAGACCACAAGCGAAGGAATTAACGCGAGAGTATGGTATACAACGAGGCGAATCTTATGGTAAGGGGAAATGGCAGGAGACATGCTTATATTAGACACATCTTGTGAAGGTGACCGACTTCCACTCATTGTTGTGGTGATGTCGACCTCCTGCAGTTGCAACTTATCTCTCTGCAAGCCGAGACCGTTCGGTTCCTTAAGATAGCACGTAACCTAGTGGAGGCGCGAACCTAATTAATACAAGAGCATAGTTCCCATATTCAATGCACAGGTCATGGGACGCTCGTGCCATCTGGCCGGCTTGTCTCCCGAAGCCATGTCGCAATATGTACAAAGGGCGTTGCCCGGCACAAGTTATGACAGACTTGTAAAAGGGGCTACTAAACCGAAGCCCACGTTACCAAAGGAGAAGTATGTTCATCCAATTCTACAGGCGGCTTTTGGTTCCACCTCAGATCTGGATGATGTGTTTTGGGCATTGCAAGGCCGATTGAACGAACCGAATAGTATGGTTGTATTCAAGTCTTTGCTACTTCTACACACCATGTTCAGGTCAGAGTCGGCAAAATTTGTACTATCTTATCTTGCTAATGACCCGGCCATCCTTAAGCTCCGACGCATAGGATCGAATGGTCTCAATGAGTATTCGTATTCCCAGCTATTGCCTCGCTACGCCCACTATTTAGATGACCGCGTGCTTGCCTTCCGTGAACTTGGATATGACGTGGTTATTGCTAGCAAACGTGACCGCTTCGCGCGCCTTCGCAAAATGAGCGTGTCTAACGGACTTTTCAAGGAAATCGCTATGATCCAGCGCGTTATGACATCGCTGTTAAAATGCTCATTCTTTTCTGAAAATTTTCATGACGAAATTACAAACGCAGCTCTACACATGACCCTCAAGGATTTACTCGCTTTCTACATGGGTATGAATGAGGGCGTTATTAATATGCTTGAACACTACTTTGAGATGTCAAAGTCGGACGCAGAACGCTCTCTTGAACTGTACCGTCGATTTTGTTTCCAAACGGAAAATGTCGTGGCATTTCTTAACTCGGCAAAGCGTCATTCACACCAGTTGCGCTCATCTATTCCACATTTGAAGCACGCACCACTTTCGTTAGCCAATGCGCTGGAGGAATATCTGCATGAAACCGACTTTTCTAAGCACGAAGCAACATCAAAATTGGACACAAAAGAACCAGGGACAACAAATAGTAAGGAGAACCCTGTTTCTGTCAAAGAAGCACCCTCTCCTACAGCCTCAAAAACGAAAGAGGTGAAGACAGCTGAGCAGCCAAAGAAAGGTGATTCTTCGAGCAGGCAAGCGCTACAAGATTTCTTCGAGTCGTTGGAACAACCAAATACTCCCTTCAACTCTGCGTATTCTTCTTACGCTGGATTCAACTCACAACCCGACTGGTTTGGTATGCATGCTATGGCCACGGGCGGAGGTGCTTTTGTTATGCCACAAATAACGGGAAACCCTTTTGGATCACACTCAAATGGAATAGCCATGCCACAAATGACCGGCATGAACCCATTTGTTCCGCAAATGCCCATGATGCCTCAACACACGATGGCAACAACGCCTTTCGATTCTATCTTTGGTCAAATGTCCTTGAGTCCACAAAGCACCACACCTCAACCGCTTCAAACACAGCCATCTTCGTTTCAGCCCCACCCCCCAATGCCGTCGCAACTTACTACTGATGTTAGTGCTAGGCGCAGGTCAACTATGCCTGTCATGGACGCGCAGCCTCTCGTGTCTCGTCAAGCATCAGTCTCGCGCAACGAAATGCCCAAGGCCACTATGTCACCCCAACATACCTCCTCAATGCGCCCTCAAAAGACAGGCACCATGAATCCTTTCTCTATACCTAGTGATTTTGATGTTCCCAAGCCCGTCGTGCAAGAATCGAAAAAACCCACATTAAACGATCTTGCTTTGGATGCGTGGAAAAACAAGCAATCGCCTGCTTCACCCCCTGCGGCAGCTCCCCCTCGATCTTTGCAGCCTACTAATATGGGTGGGCTATTAGGCCAAGTGGCCTCTGAATTCACACACACGCCTGGTGCCAAGTTAAAGCAAAGCAATCCGCCAAATTTCACTGAGAATGGTTCTGCTGTGTTTAACAAGGGAGTTTCTTCGTCGCCACTTGAGACAGGCATTACACCCAGTACTTCTAGGGGAATACAGGTTTTTGGTCATCAAACGACGAGTCAGGCAACTGGTCCAACCCAATCACAGACGTCTTCGAGTCAAATTCCTGCTTCTGGTTCGTTTATGGAGTCAATTGTCGCTTCTCAGGCTCCCAATCAAAATGTCCCCCCCTTGAGCCCTCAGCACAATATACATGGCACCATATCTCAGAACACAGGCGTAGGTGCTATGCCTAGTTCCTCAGCGCTGCAAGGTATTCCGTCACAATCGACGGGCTTGAGTTCGAGAGCTGATCTCTCTTCCCAATTTGCAGGGTTGGGTTCAAGCCTGGATGGCCGGGCAAACTCTATTTCACTCGGACAGGGCTCAGGTCTTGGAATTGGACTTGGTTCCCAGCCGACGGGCTTCGGGTCACCAAGCACTTATGACGCCCTCAATGCTGGACTTCGCGAGATCAATTCACCCTTTAGACGCTTTGGATCCGTTTCGTTAGCACACGGCAGTCCTGGAGCGCTCGGGTCTCATGCCATGTCACCAATGGAACTCCAATCTCAAATCACAGGACTCACTGGAATCAAGCCGTTTCAACCATCCAGTGCATTTGGTGCCAGCTTGCTCTCAGGTCAAACAACGCCAGGATTGACACTCAATTCAGAATCGGGTCTCCAACTAGGAACTAGCAAGCAACCATCAGTCCAGCTCCAGCAACCCACGCAGGATCTCTTGCAGCTGTAGATATGAAAGCATGACACCTGTGCGCCTTATCACGTGACATAGCGGTAAAGGACATTCTGGGCGCAACATGCCGCCTGTGATCGCGTTGCATGGCGCCTGCTTGGCGGAGGTAGAAAGAGCATGATTCACAACAAGGCCGGAAGGGCTAAGGATACCTCTACGAACAATGATACGCCTAATCAGCCAGGAAATTCCACCTTGCCAAAGCAAAAGTCTCGCGATTCCAGTAAGTTTCATGTGCCTTGCGAAATCTAACCACAAAGCACCACCCTCGAGTCGTCAATCGAAGCGCCGACGAGCGTCAGAATCCGAGAACTATGACATGAGTAAAAAAGAAAAGGAAGAAGGGAAAGAAAGTATAAAACATGATCAGCCTGGTGAAGCACTTGCACAGGCTAGTGAAAGTGCATTGCTTGGCGAAGAGATTAATGCAAAACAAGAAGCGCCAATTCGTGAAAAGCCAGCTGTGATTGAGGAAAGATCAGGGCTTATTCAATTTCGGGTTGTAACGAATGATAACAAACCCGACTCTTTGGTGATTTTAACTGGACTAAAGCATATATTCATGAAGCAACTTCCGAAGATGCCAAGAGAATATATAACACGGCTGGTGATGGATCGACATCACTGGAGTATGGCCATTGTAAAGCGCGGTCTACAAGTGGTCGGTGGAATAACGTATCGACCTTTTCCTCATCGAGAATTTGCCGAAATTGTATTTTGTGCGATATCGAGTACAGAACAAGTTAAAGGTTATGGATCACATTTGATGAATCATGTCAAGGATCATATCAAAGATGTGTCACCCATCAAGCACTTTTTGACGTACGCAGACAATTATGCCATCGGTTACTTCAAAAAGCAAGGCTTCAGCAAAGAAATCTCTTTACCTCAATCTGTGTGGGTCGGCTATATTAAAGACTATGAGGGCGGTACGTTAATGCAATGCACAATGGTCCCACGCATTCGTTATTTAGAAGTGCAGAGCTTCCTTGCAACTCAAAAACGCTTGATTCAAGCGCGTATTAATTCTTTTTCCCGATCACACGTCGTATACCCTGGCTTAGACGTGTTCAAAAACCACAAAGATGAAAAGCGCGACATTACATCACAAGCAAGCAAAGTGGAATTGATTGTTCAGCCCAATGAGGTTCCGGGCTTGAAAGAGACCGGATGGACCCCAGAGATGGACGAGCTTATCAGCCGCTCAAAACGAGGACCGCATTTTGCTGCAATGCGACATATACTCGTGGAGCTAAATGCGCACGCGAGTGCTTGGCCATTTGTTGCCCCAGTCAATGCCAATGATGTGCCTGATTACTATACGGTCATTACGAATCCTATGGACCTTTCGACGATGGAAAGCAAGCTTGAAAATAATCAATATAACACTGTTGACGATCTTGTACAAGATGCTCAACTTGTCTTTGATAACTGTAAACTATACAATCCTGCCTCCTCCCCGTATGCGAAGTGCGCCGTCAAGTTGGAAAAATTTCTCTATGAGCGACTACCTCAATGGAAACAGGCAGCGGGTCTATCTGTATAAAATATAGAGCCTTCCATTTAATTTAAGTGTACTATTTCGCAAGTGGTTACTGAACATCCTCTATGCTCGTTCCTCGAGCTTGCTTGACCGCGACAGCGTCCATTTGCCGTCGAAGATTCAAACCCAGGACTTGGGAGGTGTTGAATGTGGCAGAAAGGATTTCACCGCCTAGAAGATGATCCAGCTTAATCAGAAATCCGCCATAAATCGCGAGCAAGGATGGGTGCCTGAGTGGCAGGTTCCGTCAGCATCGATAGAGGAAAGGCATCGATCATGCCCTCATCACACCGGGTCCGATGCGCCTCGATGCATCGGTCAGCCATGTCCTGGGCACGCTCAAGTGCCTGCTGCTTCGTTTGCCTTCGCCGCATCCACCACCCGTCTGCGACGAGCCCCGCCAAGCCGAGCACGGCGCTCAGCGTTCTACCGAGGATGGGTGCGACGTGCGTCACAGGATACGAAATCGAGAAAATACTGGACTCTGCTTCGCCTTGCATGTCGAGCACCTCGTCTACGTACGTGAACAGATACCCTAGTCGCACAATTTTCGTGCCATTTGATGGCACGATATTTGTGTATTCATACTGACACACGCAAGGCATGCTTTATTCAGTAGAAAAAGCTTGCTCGGATTCTCCTTACATACAATAAAGAGGCGTTCCTTCGATTCTCTTGTGCGAAGCCCATAATCCTTGACCTTACCCCGGCGGGCCCAGGAACAGGGAAAACCCATGCCCCCCATAAGGTCGCTTTGGTAACATTTGTGGTGACATGATATTGACCAATCAAATGTCGCTATCACCTTTATTCGGGCAAAGTGGGGTCGATAATCACGTGCCTTGTGCGCATATCAAGCGATGTATGATTGCGACCGACGCCGCTATGCGAGATCGCTTGATTCGTACTGGATATTTTTTGAAATTTCACGGAAATCCAGCTGCCCCGCACATGTAACCTAAGTTTGTCGGCAACAGTCTCACCACCTTTTTCGCCACAGTCTACTCTGACCCCTGAGCTTGCGTGCTGCTAAGTGTGGGGTTAACCTTTAGAGTTTGATTATTTCTGCAAATTATGTTGAATGTACAGCTCGTACATTGGCAACCAGGTGACCATTTTCAAAGAGATATCTTTTGTGATCAAGTGCCGATGATGGAGGTATGCAATTCCTGTTTGCATCCAGCGCCACCCTCTGGCGACTTGAATACATCGCGAGAGTTTGACTCTACAAGGTTAAATCAGCAGCTTGAATCACTTGCTCTAGAACTCCAGGCCGGGTCAGAGCAAGTGCGGAATATTTGGCACATATGGCATGATTCATGTCAGGACTACTCTGGATCTTTACTGGACAAGCCGCAGACTGCGCCACCACCCGCATCGCCTACAATGAATCCCGTCAACTTGAAAGGTGTATCAGGTACTTCATCAACAGAAGGGATCACACATCTTGACATCATTCCCGAGCTGGACATCAGTGTCTTGAAATTTGATGATAATAGCACGATGAGCATACATGACAAGGAAGAGAATTAAGAGAGTTACAAGGAAAACACATCCTCATTGTAAGATAATTACCCGCATTGCCATAAGCCACAATACTTTTTAATGCTACACCGCTTTTTTAGATGATGATTGTGACTTGACCGACACAGCATCTACCATCCGACTCAGGGCACACGTGCTCTGAATCAGAAGAAATCCGGGAATGACAACCCACACACCATTGCTTATGACCAAATAAAACCACAAGTGCAAAGGATCCTGCGTATCTAAAGCGGCGGTATTGGTAAACCATTCAGGAACGAACGTCATGTAATCACCATACAGCTCTGAAAGGCACAAAAAGCATAGGTAGATGTGATATTTCTCATTGGACTTTAAAACAAGCCATGCCGTGTAAAGAGCCAAGGGGCCTTTGAGCAGAACAGTAAGCGCCTCTACCGAAACGATGCCTGGGTCGGCAACGCCCCACCGAGAGTCCGCATGGCTATACTCTTGCCATAAGGATGCAAAGAAGCCATTCGAAGAGCTCACTGTGCGTCCATTCACTGAGAGATACACGAAGGGTCCTTCCACTGCATGTGAGAAATAGGTACACGTACGAAAAATGTGGATAAGTGCGTCAAAGATGAGCCAGAAAAATAGGAAACTGCGACCTGTAGAGGGGAAATACCGTTTTGAATAGTATGTGAATGATGTTGCTAGGCTGAGGAGCACGCCGACATACGCAATTGAGATGCATGTTTGCACGGTCTCGGCCTGCAACATGGCGTGGCACGATACGCGAAACGGCCCGTTTTTTGGTTAATTTAGGTGTGGAATTTTTATTTACGTACTATTCAACATCAGTCCACATATGCCAGCACTTTTCTAGTCGTGTGCGAATGCTTCCCAAGCGGTTACCAAGCGCCGCCCATTCAGCCTGCTTTGATGATAAAGTTACAGAGCCACCGTATGTATGATGTTCGAGTTCATGCTGGACATATTCCCAATCCGGTTCGGCAAGATCGTCAAGTGTCAGGGTTGATAACTCATGTCTTACTGCAAAGAGTTCTTCCAGCAGCTTACTATGCTCCGATGATGCTGTTTCTTGCCTTATGAAACTGATGAAGGCATCTACTTGGCCTCGAAGCTCACCAAAAGCCAGCCCAGCTTCGACACCTGTATGGTTGTATCCTTGATCAAATCCTGTTTGTAGTGCAGATAGTTTGCCGTCTTCTAGTCCTTCGCGATAGCCCATCTTATGTTAGCATGGAAGCACATACATTGTACATTTGCATTTCCATTTTGATACGGTCTCGAGTTTCCATTGGCGCATGCGCCGCGTCCTCGTCTGATGCTAACCAGTCGTCATCTTCGACTGCTCGCATAATTTTGGCAAGTGATGAGGATAAAGTGGAACCCTTCTCCACTTGGTTGCACGCTCTTGGCTGCTATGCACAACGTCAAACGCGTGCCTGTCAGTGTGCAATCAGCGGAAGTGCTTGAACAGCGCCGTGCTGAGGAAGCTCGGAAGCTGGACACCTACAAGCAAATTGAAGACACGTATTTGGAGCACGTAAGTAAGTCGCACACTCACAAAAGCGACGAAATGGTGATCATTCAACCGAGGCATTGGAGAGTACCACGTCCATTCTGTCTTGCAATCCCGAATACTATTCCGCATGGAACTACAGGAGAACAATTTTGTTGTACATGTTTGAGCAAGGTGATACCAATCTGAAGAGGCGGCTGCTGGAGGGTGACCTTCTTATGCTCCAACAAAGTATGAAGTCACATCCCAAAGTGTATTGGTTGTGGAATCATCGCCGGTGGTGTTTATGCTTGCTTCCATCCAGTGATGTGCAGGACAAAGGAGAGAAATGGAGGCAAGAACTGCGGCTCGTTAATATGATGCTTGAAATGGATCCCAGGAACTGTACGTCTAGCAATGCTCACCACAGTTATGGGCTGGAATTATCGTCGCTGGGTGATTGAAGAGCTCGCCAAAGCGCAAACAAATCAAGAAAATGTACCACCTTTCCCCTCCTCGCTTTCTAGCGACCTAGATGACAAGACCCGTGCTATTCATTTGGAACTCGCACGCCATGAACTAAAATACACACTCACCAAAATTGAGCAAAATTTTAGTAACTTTAGCGCATGGCACAACAGATCGAAGCTCCTGCCCCGCATCTGGGATGGCGAGAAATTAGACGCTGCAGCACGCTCTCAGCAGCGTCAAGCAGGTATGTTGTTATATGTGCTCTAATACAGAATTTGAATTGCTTCAGCAAGCCATGTATACGGATCCTGGCGACCAAAGTATATGGATTTACCATCGATGGCTCGTATCGCTAGACCCCAACCTCGAAACGCTCAAAGAACAGATCCAAGTCATCCATGAACTTGCTGAGATGGAGCCAGAGAGTAAATGTGAGTTCGTTGTGACTAATGGCAGGGTGCATGCAATCCTTGGCTCACTATAAGCAACAATTGCTATCTTTTCATCAGAATGGCATCACACAAAGCGAAGCGCAAAAACTCGAAAACCAAGTTCGCGAACATCTTACTCAATTAGAAGAGATTGATTCGCTGCGTCGACACCGATATCGTGATCTGCTCAATAATCCACCGTCATCTCCTAGTAGGCATTAACTAGCTTGGGTTGATTCAGCAGCCCTGCGCAGGTAAAAATTAGACTTCTCCGTCGCTTGCACTTGAGCTTCAGCATCACACTAGGAATAGAACCAGAAACCAGCTGTAACGACCGATGGAATATTGTGCGCTACGCTGTGCGTTCTTGCAGGCAACGATAGAGTCCATGACCACTATGAGAGCGTCTTCCCTGGTTCGAACGCCAGACTATGGTTTTTGCCAACGTGACATATCACAAACCTACCGTTCAAACTAGCTGAGTGAAAATCACCTAGTGGGGGCAATTATGGTGCAGAACGTTCACGAACTTGAGCAAGAAGCGACGACGTGATGCGCCCCTTGATTTCCGTCTCCATTTGCTCCTCGTCACCTTCGTTGGCAGCATCCGTTTGACCAGACACACGGTTGGCGAGCTCTAGCTTGCTTTGGGCCATGGCCAAAATATCTTCATCAATGGTGCCGCGGCTTATCAAGCGAACAACTGTGACAGGCTTTGTTTGGCCGATGCGGTAGCACCGATCTGTCGCTTGTTTGTCATTTTGGGGGTTGAAGTCTTGGTCAAATAGCACGACCCAGTTGGCAGCGACAAGATTGATACCCAGACCACCCGCACGCGTGGACAACAAGAAAACAGGGATGGATGGATCATTGGTAAATTGGTCCACAAGGACCTGACGGTCACCCACGTTGGTCTGACCGGTGAAGCCGACATACTTGACACCGATATGTTCCAAAAACACGCACAAAATATCCAGCACAGACGTGAACTGTGAGAAAATGAGCATGCGATCACCACGTTCCACGACCTCGTCAATGATTTTTTGCAGCTCTCGAATTTTGCCCGAGTTCAACCACTCGGCCGCTGGCAGCTGGTGCTTCTTGGTCGACTTCCACGAACGTGCGAGCAAAGACAATTCAGCATCAGTGTTGATCGTAAAGTCTTCGCGTAGATGCTGAATGTTTTCCTCTGCATGTTCAGGTTCACGGATATAATCTCGCGCTAGAGCTGCAATCTTCTTGTCATCATACAAACTGCGAAAGAGCAGGGGGTGGTTCGCAGCCTTACGCAGATCCATGAGAACATTGGCCGAATCCTTCTGTGCGCCTTTCTTGCCATTAGGCTCGTCTACCAACGCTGCCTTAGTGCGCTGCAACACATCTTTGTACATTTGGGCCTGCCGTTCTGTCATATCGCAAAGTACATTGCGCTCCGTCTTCTCTGTTAGTCCACGCAATACCTGATCCTTGCGTCGCCGCAGAACGAATGGCTGCATCATGCGCTTGGCACGCTCAACGCGCTGCCGAGACAGTTGCGTAGTGCTTGCACCCTGCTTGACTTTAAAAATGGCTGCAAGTGCCTCTTCAGCATCCGTAAAGTAGTCAGGTAAAATAAAGTTGAGCAATGATACCAACTCTTGCAGGTTATTTTGCAATGGTGTACCCGTAAGCAGCAAGCGCCAGCGTCCCGAAATGCGCAAAAGCTTGGCGTACTTTTGAGATTTGCGATTCTTTAGCATGTGGCCTTCATCGAACACGCAGACGTCGAAGCCACTCTTGCGCAGGAACGACTGGTCATCATGGCTTCCTGTCGCCATATCATACGTCGTCAGCAACACATCATAATCATCACGCCGCTTGAGATCCATGCGCAGATCACGGCGCTCTGCCTGAGAACCATAGTATACTTCAATGCGCAGATCAGGGCAAAAACGCTGAAATTCACGCGACCAGTTTTCCAGCACGGAAGAAGGTGACACAATTAAGTGCGCTCCGCGACGAGGGTAGTTTTCCTTAATGTGGGCAAGGAATGCAATTACTTGACATGTCTTGCCCAATCCCATCTCGTCTGCCAAGATACAGGATGTCTCCTTCTGATACAGCAGATTAAGCCAGCTCACACCTGTCAGCTGATAATCCTTAAGCACCACGTCCTTGGCCAGATTCGTTGGCTGCTTATCAAGAAAATTGTCTGGCTTAGGTTTGGAAGGATCTAATGCTGCCTCTTCCTTGACGCGCCATCCACTCATCGCTTCATTGATTTGCTGTCCGATCGTTTCGCACTTGGCCAGTACTTCATCCACTTCCATGTAGCCAGCCATCAGTTCCACACAATTCGAGAAAAGGCGCGGCGATACTCCCTTGGCCGACTTATCACCGAGCTTTTCATACACGTCATCAACCGTTCCAAATGGACGCAGCGACATGATGGTGTTTGCCTGTTCCTGTGAACAATTAATCGTATCGATGAGATTGGTAGCATCCACCTGGTTAAACCATGCAAGAGCCTGTTGCTGCTGTTGATAGGTACGCTCATCCATATCACCAAACTCTTCTTCATCAGTTGATGCATCATCCAGACTGATAGATCCATCAGAATCTGAGTCGGACATGGCGCGGGCCTTGCGCTTAGCCGGCCGCTTTGGCGGAGCAGACGGCCGAGGCACTGGAGCTGGAGCTGGAGTCTGATGTGTTGAAACAGGTGGTGGCGGCGGCGGGGCTACCTTTTTCGGCCTGAGCTTCTCAATTGCCTCGCCCAAGTCATAGTTAGATGCGCGCAGCACATCCATGCACTGTTCGACCGTATAGCTGGAAAAAAGGCGCGAAAGACGTGTTGCCTTAATCTGCAAAATACTGTCTGATGGCGCAGAACTAGTTCCGACAGAGGGGGTGGATGCAGTCGACATGAAGGGCGCCGGCTGTTGATACTGATACGCTTGGAGATTTTGCAAAAAGGCGTTCGGCTGTGTACCAGCGCCATCTCCATACCCACCAGGATGCTTGGCCTGCGCATCCTGCTTCGCGGTCGGACTAGAGTCTGGTGCTAGCACGACGGGGTTTTGTGGTGTTCCACTCATTCAGTCGCGGTAAAATGCGTAGGAAAGTCCAGGTTAGGACGCGTTTCTTTACGCGTCAGAAATAATTCCACATGCCACAAGGACCACTCACATTTTCGACACCACTTTAAAAGCACATTGGTTGGGGCCTACACGTATCTTAACCACCCCCTCTTGTATGTATGAAGGCTATACGCTTGTTGAATAGACTAGGAGTTGCGTACAAAACAGGCATGTCGCCATGAGATATTCTTTTTACATTTGTTCGTAGAGTACCACAACTTTGACCATACAAGTACGTGAAAGCAAGCTCTGCGTTCCAACAAGTCGCCCCAAAGCCACTTCTAGTTGAGGGCCTCATGCCGCTTTGTCTGTGCCCTCGCTCAACTAGACGACATGGTCCGCGTCGTCACGATCACGTGACAAAGCGCCAGGCCAGCGTTGTGACCGTGTCCGTTGCGTTCTAGTGGCATTTGTCCATGTCGTACGCCAGTCGTAAGCCTCAGTCTCGCGCCGAGGCAGATGCACATGCCCGAACTCTACGCGCTCTTGTGAAACTACCTGAAAATAAGCACTGTGCTGATTGCAAAAGAAATGATACGCGATGGGCGTCGTGGAACATTGGATGCTTCTTGTGTATTCGATGCTCCGGCATTCATCGGAGCATGGGTACACATATCAGTCGTGTCAAGTCCATTGACTTGGACATTTGGACACCAGAACAAATGAATTCTATTCAAAAGTGGGGTAACAAACGGGCGAATGCTTACTGGGAAGCCCACCTTAAGGCTGGGCATGCCCCACCCGATCACAAAGTGGAAAGTTTTATTCGCAGCAAGTATGAGCTTCGCCGATGGGCAAGGCAAACTCCCATCCCCGAGGATCCATCTGTGCTCGATACTGACACAGCTCAAGCTCCTACGGCGACGACGCAGCCTCGCCTGCCGCCAACATCCACGCGCAGTGTGCCTCAAGCGCAGGCTTCTATCGCACCCAAGCCTGGTTCAGGGGCACTTCTTGATTTGCTGGGTGATGGTGAGGCACCGATGTCAAGACCATCGACCGGTGTGGCTCCTGCGCTTGCGCCGGCGCCCAAGGCCACGACTGAGACGAAAAGCAATCTATTTGAACTAGACTGGGACGACGCTTCGTCAAAAAATACAGCCCCTATAACCAACAATGTGCAGTCAAAACGTCATAAAGACGAGATCCTCAGCTTGTTTTCCAAGCCATCTGCCCCACCCCATCCTGTGATGAACGACGATCTTTTTACCTCCTTCGCTACAGCTTCTGAACCAAGTGTCTCTTCGGCTTTGGGCTCTTTGTCTCTAGGCTCACCGCCTCAGGCCCCGGCATCGTCGTCACTTTCATCGATACCACCCCTGCCGTCGCGTGATGCACCACCTACAGCCATGTTAAATACGCAAGATATATGGGGAACACCTTCACAACCCAGTGTCCCAGAGCAGGAGGATGCTTTTGCCGATATCTGGGGCGACTTTAAGTAGCAGTTGCTAGACACCTGAAACCCCCTGGCGGGGTGCCATACGAGTCACGTGCTCAACGCGAGCAGAGGGAGCCTGGCGCTGTGGGGTGCTGGGCGTGGACCAGCGGGGTGTACGATTCTCTCAGGCCACGTGTCATCACGACTTTCCCATGGGCTTGTTCCAATCCAAGCCTGCCGTCGGGCCCGGTAACAAGGTGCGTTGCAACGTATCGAATGCAAAAGAGATCAAGATTCATTGCGATGATACGATCGAGCAAGTACGTATGGTCAAGCAAATGAGATTCTGACGCCAAGATTATGACGCAACCGCCAAAGCCGTCTTCTCCAGATGGTAAAGGCTTGTATTTTGCCGATTTCAAGCCATTCTCTGCTTCTCATTTTATGGATGACATGCTCATGTTCTTGGATCTAGTAGGATCTGCTGTCATGCTTGGTGCTACCGCATTTGTGTACTTGAAAAAGGTGGCATGGGAAGAGGCCAAGCCCATCTTCATTATGAGCACTGGCATCTTTTTCTCTCTCTTTGCTATTTGCTCTGTCATTTCGTATATTCGCGGTCGTGTCGTATTCACTGGTGTGCGCATGACCGAGTCTCAGCCTGTATGTTGACACTGTGACTGACAACACAGAGAGAGCTCGAATGTATTTTAATCAAATCCCCATACACGCATAAAGCCGTGTTGAGCGATGAGAAGACCAAAGAAGGTAAGCGTGTGCTCATCCCACCTGTGTATGAACTCTATGTGGAATACATGCGTCTAGGCTCTGATAACCGCACTGTGTGTGCACGCAAAAAAGGGCGCGTCATTGTTGGAAATTTTGGTACGTACTATGCCACTTATGTCAGGCGAATGGTTCACATCTGAGGGCGAGTTCGTCCGGTCGGCGTTTGAGGCCCACCTAGTGTCGAGTATACAGAAACATGTGAATGCTTAGCTCCTTTCTCCACATACACCCGAGCCGCGGCATTTTCGTTTGTACCCTCGACGGTCACGAAGCGCTCACCCGTCTGTACTTGCGCGTAAACACGGTGCTCTCGGCATTGATCCTGTGTACGCCCTTTTCCATTCATCGGGCAAGACATGAGTGGTCTGTTGGCACGAAATTGGGGAGGCGTCAATAATCAGCCCGTCAGCCTGTTTTATGTGTGCAAATGCACCTGCTTTACCACGAATACAACGCTCGTGCCCATTTTATGGCCGAAAGATGGTCAAAACATCTGCAGTACTTGTACAAAGGAGCTTTGCGTAGAACGTGCCGAAGGATGTCGTGGCGCACAGATCGTGGAATCTAATAGCGACACAGCTACAGGATACGAGGGCCAAGTATGGGCGAAATGCTTCGGTATGGCACGGTACATGTAACTGACACCCAGTGCGTGATCCAACAAAAGACCAATCTATTGTATTTTTATACCTGGTATGCGTGCTCGCACTGCTGTTCTGGGCTTTGATACGAAGCCATTATGGACAGGCATTATTAGGCCGTATCCGTGATCGTCTGCGTAGATAGAACACGCCCATCTGCCATGTCCCGGTCGTGCGTGGGGTTCGTCGACCTACTAGATCCTGTAACATGTTATACACCTCGTGCGTGTCGCGTTGGCATGACCCAGGACTGTCGCACTCTCAACCATGGAAGCGAAGCTTCAGACATTCAAAGTCGCTGAACTGAAAGATCTGTTGTTGAGAGCGAACCTCTCGACTTCCGGCAACAAGCCTGATCTGATCAAGCGCCTGTTGGAAAACCCAGAAGCGACCAAGTCGCTCGAGGCATCTGTCGGCGAAGCTGCTCCACAGCCTGCCGAACCGCCCAAGCAGGACACAGCAGCACCTGCGGCAGAGCCCACTCGTGATCCTGCCCCGCAGAACGCTGAGCCTGTCGCATCTGGCAAGCCATCCGAGACAGAGCGCAAGAATGCACTCTTAGCTGAGTTGGAGAAGCGCAAGGCCCGCGCTATCCGGTTCGGCCAGCCATATGAAGATGTTGAAAAGCAAATTCTGCGAATTCAAAAGTTTGGCATAGAAGAGGATGCGCATACGAATCGACTCGACACGGAGCTCAAGAAAGACCATGGAAAGCGCGGTGCGCCGGTCAAGCCAGCGCCGGCGGCCTCTGCCGAGCCAGAAGTGGATGTATGTATATACGTACTAACCTCAGCCTGAAGAACTTGAGCGGAGAAAGCGCCGTGCTGAGCGCTTTGGACTGGTGCCTAATGAAACCAAAGAGCACGCTGAGAAAAAGAAGCGCGTCGCATAGAAATTTTCGATTTCCTATAATTATTTCCCTCCTCTATGGACACTTGCGCAGCCTGCCAAAAGACGGCTGCCAAGTACACTTGTCCATACTGTCGCGCCAAGACATGCTCGTTGCCGTGCTTTCAGGAGCACAAGAATGCTTCGTCCTCTTGCAAAGCAGCGCGTTCGAAGCATGAACATGCATCGCGTCTTGGTCCGCCCATATCCATCTTGGGCCTTGAGCGTGGACCCACCTCGCGCTTTGTCCCGATGAACAAGTACGACTACAATCAGCTCATGGAAGACTATCAGTTTCTCAACCAGGTAGGCCGCATGGTCTCTACAACAGGTCGTGCGCTGTACGAAGGCAAATTACTGGGAAGCAAGAGCGCAGGCGAACAGCGACGCGCGCCTGCGTCCGTACAGCGCCGCGATGCACTGGCAAAGCAGCTTTCTTTTCACAAGCTGCCTATTATGCTCTTGCCTGACGGCATGTCAAAACGTAAACTGAATCGCACGCAGTGGGATACTAAGCATCAACGCATGTTGTACTCGGCCCATTTGTCCTTTCCATGTGCATCTCCGAATCCTCTGGTGCAAGGCTGGCTCTTTCACCGCATGGAAGGAGGTGCGGATATCGTCCAAAGTGTTTTGGTGGAAATGGAGCGGATCTGTGCGCGTCTGCAGGACGCTCGCCCCGCGGACGAGGCTCCTGCATCGAAACGGGCTCGCACAGAGATGCTGCCAGAGGTATGGGCGTCGCTAGGTGTGCCGTGCACCCTATCTGATCGGGCTGGAAGTTTGCCGACAAATGGTGTATTGCTACTGCATGTCTACGAGATCCGACTTCGAAATGAAAGCACATCCAAGTTTCTTGATTGGTGGATCCGGAAAGGAGCAGCTCTTGAGAGCGAGGCATCACCTCCTTCTACATCCACTACACCGATGATCCAGCCGCATGCATTGCAAGCGGTCTCACAGCTTCGACCGGACAAAGACACAGTGGCCACATCACCTCTTGATTCCCATACAAGGCAGTACTACATACGTATTGTGCCTGGTATGACCTTTGAATCGGTGCTTCGGTCTATACCGTCAGCGTTTGGGCTCGTGGAGTACTTTGACCTGGAGTGGTGGCATGTGGATGCGCTCAGGGACGCCGAGCGCAAGAGCCAAGTGAGCGTCATGACCATACCCTCACCTGCGCCACCACCGACGCTGGTCGCCTATGCATCCGACAGTGAATAGCCGAACATACCCATCGACAACTACAGATAGTGTACACTACTCGCGCATCTTGCTGCGCTTGCCTGTCTGGGCCTGGAAACCTGTCTTGATGGCGCTGACAGAGCGCTGCGAGCCACAGGCCTCACACTGCATAAAGTAGATACGGTTTTCTTTTGTGAGGAGCGTATTGGGCGAGCGACACGTTTTGCATGTGACGTATTCCACAATGTATCGCCGCAATACATTCTCGATCTGCTTTGGTTGGAAACGACCGCGAATAACAAGGCGCTGGCTACCGTCGACGGAGCCCGTCGTACCCAGTTCTGTGAACAGGTACTGGATGACATGGTCAGGCTGACGGTGCATGCGCTTGCAAATCTCAATAACGTTCGCGAACATGGTCTTCTTCGAGCCGTCGCGCTGAACGACAGGAGGAACCATCGTGTATTTCTTCTTCTCGCCGGACAATGCAGGGTTCTGTTGACGCAATGTGCGGAAAATACGGCTCAAAAGCTCCTGGTATGTGTAGTCGCGATCCGTGCCTTGCCACGTCTCAGCATCAGGCGCCGAATCACCACCTCCGCCCTCTTTTTCTCCTGTCTCACCTGTTTTTCCTGCGTCAGGGGTTTCATTCAACTCTTTCTCGAACTCTTCAAGATCAAAGGCAGCCTTCTTCTTTTTCTTCTTCTTCAAGTCACCGAAGTCCAGTGGCGTATCATCAACTGGCGCTTGCTGGCCTTCAGCTGAGGCAGGCGCATCAGCACCGTTCTTTTCAGCAGGCTTCTCGCTCTGAGACTGTCGTCTGTTAGCACTGATATCCACACGTACGCCTTCCAGTTCCAGATCCATATCCACCGGCATCTTTTTCTTCTTGCTCTTCTTCTTCAAACCACCAAACATATCAGCCGCATCCACAGGGGCATCAGGCTTGGTGACTGGAGGCTCATTTTTCACGGCCTCTTCACTCGGTGCCGCCGACATGATCGTCGTTCTTTCTGCCGAGGAAAAAATACGACGATTCGACCTACCGCTGCCGTCACTTCGCACGCGACGCCGTCGTCCTTCTTACCGCAGCCACATGGCACTTGAGTCACGTGCAATACAATGGAGGTGGATACCAAGTCTGAGGCAGCGACGGCGCGGACCCGGCGTGTCCCGGCGGGCGGCCTCTCTCGGCCGGCCGGTGGGTGCGCACGCTGGCGGCGGGTCGCTGCCTCGGACCTCGACGTGGGCCTAACAACGACGACCATCGATCGATTGTGATATTGGCGATGAACTTCCGTGCAGCTTCTAGGCCCGCTCTTGCGACGGCACTTGGTGTGCGCTGTGCTGCTGCTCCTACGCTGGCGGGCTTCCATGTGAGTGCCGCTCCTCAGGCGTCGCTTCGTGAGTTGGAGGCTCGCGTTAAGAGTGTTAAGAACATTGAAAAGATCACCAAGTCCATGAAGATGATTGCCGCTACGCGTCTTGGCCGTGCTCAGCGTGCTATGGACTCGGCTGTTGCCTTCGGCGACGCTAGCGAGGAGCTGTTCAAGCAGGCCGAGGTGGAAGCCCCAAAGGACAGTGAACGTGAACTCTTTGTGGTGGTGTCCTCGGACCGTGGTCTCTGCGGTGGTATTCACTCGTCTGTATCTAAGAAGACGCGCGCTGCTGTAGCTGAGCTCGCTAAGGCTGGCGGTGAGCAGCCGAGCATCATCGTTCTTGGTGAGAAGGCCAAGGGTCAGCTGAGCCGTGCTCTGCCGAACAACCTTGTGCTCTCGTTCAACCAGATCGGTAAGGGCGTGCCAACATACGAGGATGCCCTGGCCATCAGCACCACCATCCTGAAGCACAACATTCCGTTTGACAAGGTCAACATTGTGTACAACAAGTACGTGTCGTCGCTTTCGTTCGAGTCGGCCATCACGACCGTCCACACCGAGGAGGCGCTTCTGAACGCCCCCAAATTCGGCGCTTACGAGATCGAAGAGGGCATCTCGCGGGATCTGGCTGAGTTCTCGCTGACGAACTCCATCTTCTACACACTGGTTGAGGGCCACGCCTCCGAAATCAACAGCAGGCGTAACGCTATGGACAACGCCTCGAAGAACGCTGGTGACATGATTACGAGCCTCAACCTGCTCTACAACCGTGGTCGTCAAGCCAAGATTACGAACGAGCTCATCGATATCATTACCGGTGCCTCGTCGCTCTAAGCGTGTCGCGTACGTATTGCGTGTACGCTTTGATCCATGCTATAGCTGTCCGTGTGTAGGCAGGCCATAGGCAGCTTTCAGACAGGATAGTCTGCACACGCGTGCTGGCTGCGTGGGCCACCGATGTCGCCGCCTCGTGCGTAGATGTTCGCTTCGTCGGGGCCTGACCTTCGTGGTTGCTATGTGGACCTAATAGGTACCTGTAATACGCGCGCTGAACATATCGAGGGGGCGAGTCATCTTTCTTCGTAAGCGCAATTTTGCCCACGACGACGGAGACGACGATGGCGAACCCGGACGCGGTGTTCCCAGAACACGATGTTTCCAGCCCTTTCAGCTTTTCTAAACAGGAGGAAGAGGTGCTTGCATACTGGAATGCCATCGACGCATTCAAGACGTCTTTAGAACAGTCCAAGGACCGTAAGCCCTTTTCCTTCTACGATGGACCGCCGTTCGCTACGGGCTTGCCTCATTATGGCCACCTTCTTGCAGGAACAGTGAAGGATATCGTGACTCGTTTCGCCCACTCGACCGGTCATTACGTGGACCGTCGCTTTGGTTGGGACTGTCATGGTCTGCCTGTTGAGCACGAAATTGACAAGAAGCTGGGTGTCAAGGGCAAAGAAGACATCCTTGAAATGGGCATCCCCAAGTACAACTCGGAATGCCGAGCCATCGTGATGCGCTATCAAGCCGAGTGGCGCAAAACGGTCGAGCGCATGGGTCGCTGGATTGACTTCGACCATGGCTACAGGACGATGGACACCAATTTCATGGAAACAGAGTGGTGGGTGTTCAAGTCGTTGTTCGACAAAGGCCAAGTGTATCGTGGACTGCGCGTCATGCCGTACTCGAATGCGTGCACGACGCCTCTTTCCAACTTCGAGGCCGGCAGCAACTACAAGGACGTCCAGGATCCAGCTATCACGGTGGCTTTGACGCTCCGCTCTGACCCATCTGCTTCGTTCCTGGCATGGACGACTACGCCATGGACTCTTCCGTCCAACTTAGCACTCTGTGTCCATCCCGAGCTTGAGTATGTCAAGATCTATGATGAAGAACGCCAATGCCACTTTATCTTGTCACCGAACTTACTTACGACCGTGTACAAGGACCCGAAGAAGGCCAAGATCAAGACCGTGCAAAAGTTCGTCGGTAAAGACCTTGTTGGCCTGGAGTATGAGCCACTGTTTCCGTACTATTACGAGGAGTACAAGGACCGCGCCTTCCGCATTCTCTCTGACAATTACGTCACAGCCGATGCTGGTACAGGTGTGGTTCATCAAGCCCCTGCATTTGGTGAAGATGACTATCGCGTCTGTATGGCGCACGGCATCTTCACGAAGGAAGCACAGCCGCCATGTCCTCTTGACGAGTCAGGTCGCTTTGTCGATCCCGTGGTGGACTACAAAGGTCTGGTTGTCAAGGACGCCGACAAACCCATTATCAAGGACCTCAAGGCGAAAGGAAAACTTATTGTGCAGAGTGTGCTCACTCACTCTTACCCCTTCTGCTGGCGTTCTGGCACTCCGTTGATTTACCGCACGGTGCCATCGTGGTTCGTGCGAGTGGAGCCGATCGTTGAAAAGCTGTTGGAGGCGAATGAAAAGACGCTGTGGGTGCCCAAGACCATCGGCAGCAACCGCTTTGGCAACTGGCTCGCGAATGCGCGTGACTGGAACGTGAGTCGTAACCGCTACTGGGGTACGCCCATCCCATTGTGGGTCAGCGACGACCTGGAAGAGATTGTGTGCATTGGATCCATTGCAGAGCTGGAAGAGCGTGCTGGTGTGACGGGAATCACAGATTTGCATCGTGATAAGATTGACCACATAACGATTCCATCAAGTCAGGGCAAGGGCACGCTGCGTCGTATTGAAGAAGTGTTCGATTGCTGGTTTGAATCGGGTAGTATGCCCTACGCCCAAGCTCATTATCCCTTCGAAAACAAGGAGTCCTTTATGCGCAGTTTCCCTGCCGACTTTATTTCGGAAGGTCTTGACCAAACGCGTGGTTGGTTCTATACGCTGCTGATCCTCGGCACGCATCTGTTTGGTGAGGCCCCATGGAAAAACTTGATTGTGACGGGTCTTGTGTTGGCGGCCGACGGTAAAAAGATGAGCAAGTCGCTGCGCAACTTCCCTGACCCCTCTATCGTGATTGACAAATACGGTGCGGACGCTGTGCGACTGTATCTGATCAACTCGCCCATTGTGCGCGCCGAAAATCTGCGCTTCCGTGAAGAGGGTGTCAAGGATATCATCGCCAGCGTATTTTTGCCGTGGCTCAACAGTTTCCGCTTCCTGCTTGCGCAAGTTGTTTTGCTCAAGAAAGATACGGGCATTGACTTTGTGTATAACCCGCATGCGAAGCCGGTCAACAACGTGATGGACCACTGGATTCTCGCGCGTTGTCAAAGTCTGATTGAATGCGTCCGGGAAGAACTCGGAAACTATCGCTTGTACACGGTCGTACCGCGCTTGCTCACGATGATCAATGAGCTCACCAACTGGTACATCCGCTTCAATCGCAGGCGCTTGAAGGGTGAGAACGGTGCAGAAGACACCCTGTCAGCCCTTAATGCCTTGTTCGAGACACTGCTCACATTGTGTCTGACCATGTCGCCGTTCACGCCGTTCATCACCGAGAATTTGTACCAGGGCCTCCGCAAGTTTATGCCTCCCCACAATACCGAGGGCGACATTCGTTCCGTGCACTTTTTGCCTTTCCCTAGCGTCAAGGCCGAGTACCTCGACCCCGTGATCCAACGTCGCTTCAGTGCGCTTCAAAGCGTTATCGAGCTGGGTCGTGCGATGCGCGAGAAGAAAAATCTACCGCTGCGTGTGCCGCTGCGCGTACTTACCGTCTTCCACAGTGATGCTCAATACTTGGAAGATGTGCGCTCACTGTCGTCCTATGTGGAAGAAGAGCTGAACGTGCGCGAGCTTGTTCTCACGAGCGATGAAGCCAAGTGTGGCGTGTGCTTCAAGCTTCTAGCTGACTGGCCCACACTTGGTCGCAAGCTGCGCAAAGACATGGGCAAGGTCAAGAAGGGTCTCGACCAGGTTACGTCGGCGCAGGCGAAGGAATACATGATGACAGGTCAGATCACGATTGAGGGTATCCCGCTCGGCGAGGGTGATCTGCGTGCCATGCGCTATGTCGACGAGAAAATGCTGCCCCCACATACGCTTAGCGACTCGGACGGTCAGGTCGTCGTGCTCCTTGACGGCCAAATTCGCCCCGAGCTCCAGGCTGAGGGTATGGCGCGTGACGTCATCAACCGTATTCAGCGGCTGCGTAAAAAGGCAGGCCTGCAGCCTACGGACGAGATTGACTCGTACTATCGGTTTACCGAGGGTATGAATGAGGCGCTAGACGATGTCATGAAGACACAGACGGATGTATTTGTGCGAAACATCCGCCGCGTCCCCCGTCCTGCCAGCGAGCTGAAGACGGATGCGTCCGTCGTTTGTGAAGAGGAACAGGAAGTCCAGGATATCAAGTTCATGCTTACGCTCGTGCGTGCGACGTAATAGTACATGTGTAAGAAGCTAGCGTGTAGAACCAAAGCTGCCAAAGCCCATGGCAGCCATGACATCTGCATCGTCCTGCACGACAACGTCTTCATCTGATCGAGGCTTTTTGCGGAGGCGCTCTTCTTGCCGATCACGTCGACGCTGCTCGTGTTCTCGGCGCTGGTCCGCAGCAATCTGCCGAAGTCTTGCATCAAAATCGTAGCGTTGGGCCGGCGTTGCTCCTAAGGCACGCTCAGCTCGTATATAGGCAATGCGATCCTTCACGCTTTGGAGCGTCCCACGCTCAGCCTGGGTAGTTTGCCCTAATCTGCGCAGGTGCATGCGCCCATTGATATGATCCAGGTACCCGACGCTGTCCTTGCAAGTCTTTTTGCACACGTCACAGTAAAAGCCCGGGCCCCCACCACGGCCATCTTCATTTTCCACCAGGCGTATGGTGCCACTGTCCTTTTCGAGGTCAAGATCCTGGTGAGCCTGCATGGCTCGAGTCGGCTTCGGAAGTTCTCTCCGCCGGCGTTGAGAAGGCATTTGCCCACGCTTGCTGCGAACATCCCCTGCACTGTTGGCTACGTCCCAATCTGTCTCGGGCATGTGTACAGGCTTGGAAGTGAGACGCGCCGCTAGTGATTCTCCACAGCAACAGACATCGATCTTGTTTTCAGCCATGTCTGTCAATCCGTACGTATGACCGTGATGTAACACGGTGCAGTGTATTGCTGCTTGTGAGCCAGGCAGACACGCTGGCAAATGGTACGTGTATGGCATCTCATGCAGAATTCCGATCGGCCTATGAACACACTCTGCCCGCCATTGATGCCCTGGAGCAACTACCGTACAACGAGGCACACGTCGAAGCTTGTATGGACGTCCTTCGACAGGGTCTCGCATCTATGGAGCAGAGCACGTCAAAAATGATGAACATGCTCTATGAGGTGGACGTGTATATGACGCCATCTTCTGTCCAAAACGCGGCTGGTTTCAACCCGCAAGAAGCACTTACTCACGTCTCGGACTTGTTTCATGTAGGTTCCGCGTGCAGGCACTCACATTCGCAGAGTTATCAAGCAGAACTTTTGGCCAAGCGAGAGACATTGGCGGACTATACGTGCGAAGACATATCTCTACCAGAATTTACCACACAATGGCGCACGCTTGAAGCTGTGCAACAAGGACAGCAGCAAGGCATGGATGACCTGGCTGACTTGCTGGCCAAGTTTGGCTAAAATTTTCAGTACACAGAGGTCGATTAAGCACCGCGCTTCAATTTATACCGAACAACCTGTTCCACGTAGTCATCAAACAGAGGGTTGGTATCCTCGGGGCCACCTGCATGCTCAGGGTGGAACTGCACACCCCACACAGGTGCATGCTTATCGAGACCACCTGTGCGAACAATACCTTCAATACTCCAGTCATTTGCATTGACAAACCATGGCTGCCAGTCTTGAGGCCATGCATCTGGACCCGTCTCATTGTACGCCAGCGCATACCCATGGTTCTGAGACGTTATGTAAACACGACCGGGATCAACACGCATGTTGCCGTGACCAAGAGCCAAAACGGGCTGGTTGTGGCCACGGTTGCCAAATTTCATACGGTACGCACGCAGTCCCACGGCTACACCAATCACCTGGTGACCCATGCAGATACCAAAGATGGGGCGGTCCCATTCATCAATCGTGCGACGGATACCAGGCATTATGGAAGCCACCGAATTGGGACTACCAGGTCCATTGCTTAGAAAAAGACCATCAAATTGATCACGCACAGAAAAAAAATCATAGTTCCACGGCAGCACTGTCACACTTGTGTCGTGACGCAAGAGCCAGCGCAAAATGTTGGCTTTTAAACCAAAGTCAATCAGTGCAATGTGTGCACGAGCTGAAGATGGACCGTTCACTGGATGAAGCGTATACGGTTCTTTGGTCGACACTTCAGCGATAAGATTCCTTTCCATAGGATCGACAAACTCGGACTGGTCGGGGATGCGCTGATGCTCGTCACCCACGAGGATAGCGCCTAGTGTGGATCCCTGGTTCCGCAGGATTGTTGTCAAAGCACGAGTATCAACACCTTGGATACCAGGCACATTGTGACGAGCACACCAGCTGGCAAGAGACTCGAACGCTTCAAAATGGGAAAAACGTTCACACAACTCACTCACAATCACACCCGAAACCTTGATCCCGTTTGATTCAAGGAAACAACCAATGTCGACATCTTTGGGATGCTGACGAGAAGAGCCAGCTCGAGTATTGTCTGGCACGCCGTAATTTCCGACAAGTGGCTGAGTGAAGGCAAGAAGTTGGCCTGTATAAGATGGGTCTGTGAGCGAATCTGTGTACGACGTGATAGCTGTCGTGAACACAGTCTCACCAAATACACTGCGCGGAGCACCGAACGAGCGGCCCTCAAATGCTTCCCCAGTCTTGAGCTTAAGCGATGCTGGCAGCGAAGCAGGCGCTGGAGACCATGTGGTGACCGTACGCGCTAGACGACGAAACGACGAGAGGCGATGAAGAGAAAAACGATACATATTTTGCGATTTCTGACTTAAAAAGCAATGCATTTGAACACGGATACTACAATATAGTCGTCGCGTGTTTCGCAATCGTACATGAACTGAGCAAAGAGAGCTGGGGCCGTTTTTTCGAAGGCCACCAGCTCCTTCTTTCCTATTAGTCAGCTGACTCACTTCCACACAGTTCGATTTGTGCGCGCGGCCTTATGGAGGAATCTGCCATGGGCCATGAAAGTGTCGGATTCGCGCACTCATTTTTTTCCAAAAATGGCCAGTCCCGCACAGGGCACACAAAATGACAATCTGGCATCCTTGTTAGATTCATGGAAGCAAATATGTGTTGAAGGATTTTTAGATGACTTACATGCGTACGCGAACTCTATATCAGACGTCCAGAAAGAGGCACTTCTTGCACGGAAAAATCTCGCCGATCGTACTCGTGAATTCAAGCGCCAGGAACCTGAGACACAATTGGAGGGTATTCGTGCCCTACTCAAGTCATATCAATCCCAAATTGATGCACTTACGACCCGTGCTAAACAGGCCGAGACACTTGTACTTGATGCGCACGCCCGGCTCGTCCAATTACGCGATCCGTCCCAGCAATTCGAGATGCTGCATGAAGAGCTTGCCCATGCTCAAGAGCATCTCCAACTCAGATCTGACTACTCGCAACTTTTTGCTGAACGACGTGATTTAGAGCAGCAACTTGCGCAGGCCGAGGCTCGGGCCGTGGCATTGAGTGAGCAGGCTGCTCAAGCCTCTTCTGAAACACAAGCGATGATTTCCAAGGCTGTAGCGGCTGCGACCCAACGTGCCTCTGAACGAACAGAGCGTGTGGAACGTGAACTAGCCGCTGCACGGGGACATCTTCGCGAACTCTGTGCGAGTCACGAACAACTTACACAACAGCTCCTCGCTCCTCAATCATCTGACCAAGACTCGCGGAACATAGAAGGTCTCTTGTCCGATCTCCAACGTGCGAACCAACGCGCTGCGCAAGCCGAACATAATATGGTTCTACTCCGTGAAGAAGTAGACAAAACAAAAGCGAGTGAAGCCAAAGCTACTGCTGCCAGGATCAGAGCCATGGAAGAACACATGACAAAACAGGTTGAAGCACATGCTCAACAGATTCGTTCGCTTGAGCAAGCGCGGGACGCTGCACGTATTCAGAACGGTAAAGAACGAGACTTGCTTGCACAACGCCTGCAAGCCGTTATGGAAGAAAAAGCCCAAATCCAAGAGGCACTAGTACAACGCTCAGACTATGCAGAGATAAAGCGCGAGCTGGACGTTCTACGTGCGGTTGAGTTTGCAGGAGATGAGATGGAGTCTTTACAAGAAGGTGACTCTTCATCCCTTGAATCACAACTGGTACGGCGGAATCACCGCTTGCAAGACGAACTTGCAACGATGCGTGCCACGTTGGCAGATGCGCAACGAAGTTCGGCTGCCACGCAGCTGGAGATGGAAGAACAAGCTCAGCGTATCTCGGATCTCGTGACAAAGAACACACATCTTGAGAAGGATCTGTTAGGCGTAGCATCCTCTGGGGGGCACCTACAGTCTGATATGAAGGATCTCATACCTATTGTTACGGGTCAGCGCGACCGATTCCGTGCACGGAATGCTGAGCTGGAAAACTCTCTGCGCACCCAAAATCATGCAATGACAGAATTGCGCTCTGAAATCAAGCGTTTACAAGCAGATAATGTCAGCATGTACGAGAAGGTGCGATACTTGCAAGGCTACGGACGCCATCAGGCTTTAGACGCGCCCCACTCTCCCACAAAGCCCATGGAGGCAGAGGAAGCGTATCGCGTCAGATACGAAGCATCTATTCATCCATTTGAGGCATTTCGTGACAGAGAGCATACTCGCGCGATTGCCTCCCTCGGTCCGGTGGACCGTCTGATTCATATGCTCGCTAGTGGCATTTTAGCCAACTCATATTTGCGCTGGGTCTACGTCGGCTATATGGCTATGCTTCATTTAATTGTATTTTTCATGCTTCTGGAGGCGGGTCACAGGTATGTATCATGGAAGCTGACCTTTAAGAGTTGCCCAAGTTTGAGATTTCCCTGTCCTCGTTCTGTAGTATATGCATCCCTCCGTCGCACTACCCCTTCACGGTTTTATTACATAAGCAGTGATTGCATCGAAGACCGCTTCTAATCTCTTCCTCAAAAGCGGCAGGGCATTGACGACAACCATGAAGCTGTTGGTCAAGTCGCTCACAGGAGGGAGTTTCCATATCGATGTAGAAGCATCTGATACTGTTGCTACTGTAAAACAAAACATCCAGGCCTCTAAAGGTCATCAAGCAGAACACCAAAAGCTTATCTACGCTGGCAAGATTCTCAGTGATGAAAAAACCGTGGGCGAGTATGAGATCAAAGAAAAAGATTTCCTGGTTGTTATGGTGTCCAAGCCTAAAGCCAAAAAGGTAGAGACGTCAAGTACGCCTGCTGCTCCCGTCGCTACGCCATCCAAGCCCAGCGATGATGCTCCCCAACCATCTGAGCCTGCTGCTACATCCACAGCCACCACGGCACCTGACAACGTTGTCGCACCATCATCGTCAGAGCCACCATCTACGCCTGCTCCTTCTTCTGGAACTTTGCAAACAGGCTCATTCCTTTCCGGCTCTGAGCTCGAGACCGCTGTCAACAGCATTATGGAAATGGGTTTCCCCAAGCATGACGTGCAGCGTGCGATGCGCATGAGTTTCAATAACCCTGACCGTGCAGTGGAGTACCTTATGAATGGTCTTCCCGAGGAGACAGCGCCTCCTCCAGCTACGACAACTGCTGTACCCGCAACGCCCGGTACTCCTTCGCCTACACCTGCGTCAGCTTCCGCTCCGGCTCCGGCTCCGCGCTCGGGTAACTTGTTCGAGCAAGCTGCTGCCATGCAGGCAGGACCACAAAATGCACCTCAAGAAGACCTGATTGGTGAAGAGGATGAGGACGGTCGACAAGTACTTGACCTGGGTAACCCGCAAGTCCTGTCACAGCTGCGTACTCTAATTGAACAAAACCCAGCTGCTTTACAGCCACTTGTCCAGGCATTGGTCCAAAGTAACCCACAACTCGCGCAAGCCATGAGTGCGGACCCTGAGGGAGTGCTCCGTATGCTATCGGGCGAGGGTCTGGAAGGTGAGGAATCCTTTGAGGTGCCGACCCTGCAGCAGCTTACCGATGAGGACCGCACACAAGTCGAGCAAATCATCTCCATGGGGATCCCCGAACGGAAAGCGATCGAGAGCTACTTTATGTGTGGCCGCAACCTCGAAATGGCGGTGCAGTACTACTTTGAGAACCCACAAGACTTTGAAGACTAATGTAGTGCTGGATTGTAGGTATGCTCAGAGTTTGTTGGATGCATGCGCATTCTCCTCGTCTAAGGGTGACGGCATTGCACGCCACGCATCATGGTCGTTTTGGACGAAAGAGACAAGGAGATCATGAATGAATCGTCTCCATGGGGCGGATGTAGGAACATAGTGCTCACCAGGATGACGCAGCACACGTAGATTGTGGCAACGATCTATGAGCGTTTGTGCACGTTGGTTCGTTACGATAGAGTCATTCTCGCCGTGAATCATCAATACGGGCGTCTGCATGGGTTCGCTGTACAATGGATCGAACTTAGGATCAGCTGCTCTGAAACCGGAAATGGAAATGGCAAATCGAAACGGCTGCGTGAGAATAGGCTCAGAAACTTCAGGGATACGATCTGGATGTTCTGCTGCAGCTGTCAAAATGCCAGAGAGACATGCGCCTTGTGAAAAACCAATGACCCCATCAAACGGACCATGTTCACGAATAAACTCGGTCAAATATGCTGCCGTAACACCCCAGCCAATATATTTACCTTCGCGCGACATAAACCAGGCCCGCGCCTGTTTTTCAGGAGGGTCGTCGGGGTTTGGTGGTAGTGGATCAGGATTCGACTCACTGGGCAATGTGGGGACATGGTGTGGGCCGTTGGCGAACACAAATTCAGCCACATCCCTACATGACTTTTGCAGAGCAGCAATTCTACGCCGAAATGACGTTTGATTCATGGCATAGCCGTGCAAAAGAAGGACTCGCAGCTTACCCTCCGACATGATGATGGTGGGTCCAGTCGAGCTTCGTGACTTGATGTGGAGAAAAGTGGAGGGGAATTAACGAGATATATCTATGAAGCAGCAAGCACCGCGGGTGAACATCGACGTTGACTAGAGATGGAAGGAAGAACCTCTCATGTAACAGGAGGCATGGTGGGCGATGGCTGGAATGTAGGGATGCGCTTTGTCCTACCGGACGTATAACGATCCAAAACGGCAGACACACCTCCAGCCCTGGCGTCATTCATAGGCATCATGTGGCTACCTTGGCGTGATGCCATGGGCGTACTAGGCGCAGAGCTCAATGACGCCGGGCTTCGCACCGGCGACCTGCAAGATTCTTGTCGCAAAAGCGTTGACACCTTACCATCCTCAGCGGACGGCTGAGAAAGGGCCATGCGTAGGGTGCGAACATCCATAGAAGTTTCGTCTGATGGTGACATGGACGGTGCGCGTGAGAGGTCCTGAGGTGTCGTTGAAGGCACAAATATTGGTCGTGCAGATGTCGCAGCATCGACTTCCCCGGTTGAGGCCGTCCATTGACGCTGGAACCATGATTGAAGGGACTTTGCATTGACATGAGCCAATTTCTGCAAGGCCAGATTGGAGGAGAGCGCTTCGATAAGAAAAGGTGTGTCCCATGCATACGCAGGTGCCTCGCTATAGAGCCCTGATCCGAAATGAGGTATCTCCAAGGGACTCGGGTCGTAAGAATCAGAAAGGTCCGGGGCCGTAGGGGCCATATCTCTCAGCGTAGGCTCATGATGCACATGCAAATAATCAAGGATGGATTGTTGTTGCCAGACATTGCTGATCTGGGCAAATACGGCCCCGACAAACCAGCGGCAGGTAAGCGTATGATGCACGAGAGCAGCATTCGACACGACAGGGGCACTTGTTTCCTGCGCCAGTGCCAACAGCGGCGGTACAAACGCCAAGACTCCGGCTGTAGGCGCCACCTGGAGAATCATGTGGACCACATGATTCATCAAGGCGAAGTCGGTCGGTGTGCTGCTCTTGGTTGTGTCAGAGAGACCTTGCATGGCTAGCCGATGCATGTGGGATGCCAGCGTATGCAGGAAACTAATGCATTCGCTCACAGGCTCACGCTTCGCCATACCCTGCTCGATAAGCCAAGCCTCCGTCTGCAGGTATACATGCAGTGTATGAAGGTATAAGACACGCACGGCAGGGATGGGCGACGAAAGGAGTGCCTCAGTCGAGGACCATGTACGAAGCGGGACGTGCGATTGTGTATGCGTCCGGACAAGAGCTTGAATACAGGCAAGAAGCGCATTCACGCTGTGTGTCTTTGTATCGTCGGACAAGTGGGAGTCTTGAAGCACACGCAGCATGTGGGGCGTGAATTGTTCGACAAAGTCATCCAGCTGATCTGAGTAGACTGTGTAGCTAGCCAGATGGCAGATGGCATCGATGGTGGCCTGGACTGTCGTCAAGTCGTAGGGATTCGCCTGCACGTGTGACAAGAGGAAGTACACATGGCCATCCAGCAAATCTGTCATATTCAGGCCCACAATATCCGTCCTTCTCTCGAGAATCACATGCATAGTCTGCAAAAGACGCGTCTTGCGCAAATTTGAGGCGTTCTTCGTCATTGTAAGTGACTGAACTAATGTATGCGGGACAATATAGCGCGACGTGGGGGGCGACCACTGCACAAGCAGAGCAAGGATCCACAGCGACCATTCATTGTCTTCCCAAGATGAAGGACGCTGACACTCACCATCCAGATAAGCCAGAGTATTGATGACAAATATGCGAAGTTGCGTTGCGTCAGAGCGATGCAACATGTTCCAAATCAGCTTGAGTGCGGCGCGAGTCGTGTACTCAGGCACCGCGTTCGATGGTGCGTTTTGAAGCAACGGTGTGTCGGCGTCAACCTCCTCGGACAGGGCTGCCGTCTTATCAAGTGGCACATGTAATGGGCTGACAATGTCGAGGAGGTTAGGAAGAACGAGAGACAGGAAACGCGGAAATGCAGATGTGGTAAGAACAGGCGAATGCGTGAGGCCAGCCACGCCGGACATCCATACAAGACGGGACTGCTCTGTTACCTTACCTTGTCCTAGGCGCTGCATTTCGGAAAGAACTTGGAACACGGCATGGGTCATCCCTTCATCGGTATCAACCTCGCTGGCCGGCATACTTTGAACGTACAAAGCATAGGAGACAGCCACACGCTGGCATATGTCCAAATCCCATGTGGATGGGTCGGCACCACGAGGCGCTGCCACTGAAAGCGCATAGATCAGCACGTTTTGAAAGGCCGACGCCAAATACGCATGACCGGTTTTACAAGAAGCCAAGAGCTCTTGAAGAATGCCGAGAGTGATCATGAACAAGGCCTTAGTCTTGGTAGAGCTAGACCTGGATGACGCTCGAGATTCAGTAGCAGCGCGAGCAATCAGGTAGCGACCGAGCTTTGACAGCTTAGGTGGCTTGCTCTGAGCGTAGTACACGAGCCGGCCCAGCTCATTGCTTTTGGGTCGGAACTCGGGCGCAGCGTTAGCCAAGGCCTTTTTATCAGGGTAGCATGCGTCCACAAGTTTCTTATGGTTTTCTTTCCGAATACACAACATGGGACACCAGCTGGCCGAGATACTAACGCTTGGTTGGTCGAGCCGTCGCAATGGATCCCCGCGGACCAACCTTATGAGCAATCGGCACACTCGCTCGCCGTATGCAACGTGAGGCACCCTTAGCACTCACGTGGCAAATCGGACCGCTTATCAGCCACGTGCATTTGCCAAGAAAGGCGTGCTATTTACAAGTTACAGTTGAAGGGACGCATCTGACTGCGATACAAACCAGCGATATGCAGCCACGAGCACAGCCGACCCCAGGAATATGATATCAAAGATGCGTCCAAATACACGCTGAAAGTCAGGTAGTGCGGCGAGCAGGCGGCTTGGCTCACCTGTGGAGCCAAGGCTCACGCCTGCATGCAACTGGATGAGGGCAGCCAGGACGTAAATACACAGAACTTGCGCTGTAAAGAGCACGAGAATCTGTGTGCTAATACCCGTAGACACATATTGAATGAAAGCGGAGAGGGATCCGAGAATTACACGTGTGCGCATAACAATCAGGCTGCCTAGCAGCAACACGCTGATGGAAGGCGACCACTGCGAGACATCCACTCGCCATCCCATTAACCGCAGTAGGTGTGCGACACTTGTTGAAACCAGATCGCGTGTAGAAATCGAGTTATAGCCAAAGATGAGCAGGTTCAAGACACATTGCACTAAGCGCATGGCACAGTACATGGAAAAGATATATCCGCTAACGATCCAAGCATATCCGATCCATGTTTTTGCGTAACGCATGCGCCGTTCTTTCTCTTCGTAAAATTGTATATCTTTTCGTAGAGCATGAGCCATTGTGACAAGCCCAGCGATTTCGGTGTTTAATGAGGAGAGTTGCCGATCCTTGCTACCCCAGCCCAGAAAACGCATCCAGTCTCCCCGGGTTGGGGAGGTTTCACGTTCACTTTCCACTTCAGCCACCATTGCACGACGCTCTTGAATATCTTTGAATGATTGCTGAAAAGCAGACCGCATGGATTTTAGATCAGTCTCACTGTTTCTTTGGCGCCGTCGAATCATCATTTCGTACGAGTCGCAGATGGCACCTGCCGCCACACTGCCTGACAAAGCTGCAATAAGGGAGACGCCCAAGACAGCCGTGCGTGACAGCATAGCCTGAAAGAAGGACAAAGTAGACTCGGCCTTGGGTAATGGGACACGCAGAAATAAAAAACACCAACCCAGGAATAAAGAGGCGCTTAGCATACCTCGAACACGAGACCACTGTCGACGACCACTTCCAAAGCTGAGCAAGATGCATGCGCACAGAGGAAGTACGAAAATGATAAGGAGAATGACAATCGGTAGGGACATGTGCCAGTGGAACAGAAGCCATGGCACATCAGCTTGCATACGCTCCAATACCGCTAAACAAACGATAGTAAGACTTTCTTCAGCTGAAATACAAAAAAGAATAGAGGCAGATGATAGCGATTTGGGCATCCATGATTCAAACATACGCATGACACGCTCTACTCCGGAACCGGTTCGTGAGCGTGCATGGGCCACGTTGGGTAGGGTCATGGACTCCACAGAGCGCGTTGTTTCCGTCTCCAAAGACACGTATTTTGCTTCCCCGACTAGCCATGGTAGCACATGGTATGCGCCGACCAAAAGAAACACACGAATACACACGATCCATACCAACGTTCCCCCACCCGTCATGTCCGTCGCGAACCTCGCTCAGCTCACGAAGTGGAGCGAGTGGATATCTGTCACGTGACGCACATCGTCACAATTGAGCGCGGAGAGGACACGCGTTGAGAACGCGACGGAGGCTGTGATGGAGGCAGAGTCGACGCCTACGGCTCGGCCCATGATGACAGACGAGTCGACGTTGGAGATGAGCTTAGGAGACACGACGTCCAATATATCTTCATTACATAAAGGTGATGATTCACTTCTAGGGAGCGCTCTCCTTGGTAGTGGCAGTGACCCAGCACCTAGCTTGCGACATTTGTCAGAGTCGCTAACAAGATCATCAGAGGAGTGTGAAACACCTGAACAAGTACAGGCCCAGCTTCATATATTACGCCAATTAAATGAAGTATTTGAAGCATACGAAAAGACGCTTTCCAGCAGCTTGGAAGAAATGAACGTACGTGTGTCAGACTCACGTCTAGATATTCTCCCAGAAAATCAAAGAGACAGATGCACTATTAAATGTCTACTTACATATCCTGACGCAGGCACAGCGCCGGCGTGCCCTGATGAATGATACGTCGTGGCATGGTGCTACACAAGAAGCACAGCGCGAACGAGAATTACGGCAACGTGAAGCACAAATGCACGCGGCAGCTGCAGCGTCCGCTGCAACTGCTTCTATGACTACTTCAACAAACCGCAAGAGCCAGCGAGGAGGATCGACACGCCCCCCGAGTATATCGCGAGGATCGTCCACAACGCGGCCCGCCCGGGGCCGAGCGCCTCCGTCGTCACGAGCCTCGACACGTGGACGCGCACCCCCACATTCGTCTATGACACGTTCCACGACAGATGCTTCTTCGAATACACAGCCTCGCGCTCGATTTGCTTCCTCAATCCCTGTACGAGGTGCAGCCACCCATAAATAGTCGCGAAGGGGCAGGCCAATCGTGCCCCGGTATTGTTCACGTGATGCATTTACCCGCACAGGGACCGTGCACAGGGGAAATAAGCTCTAACACCTTGCATTCAAGTGTCCACCATGTCGGCGGCGGCAAGTGGTATCGAACAGAGCACAGGCGCTTCGCCCTTGTCATCTCTTCAGCTGCTGGACTCTTTCAGGAAAAATGACACGCAAAGTATCCAATCGATCCTGTGTCGATTGGACCTGACGCACCCGTTGATTCAGCTGGAGTCTCCCCTGCACTTGGCTGTATTGTGTGCAGATCCATCCGTGATTGAGGATATCATGCATAGCCGGCAATTAAATGCGAATGCTCAAGCAGCTGATACGGGAAATACGCCCCTCCATCTCGCAGTAGAGACGAACCGCTTGGATGTGGCATCTTTCTTGATGGCACAGCCTGATGTAAATGAAACGGTCCTGAACAAGGAGGGCAAGTCGCCGATCCAACTCGTCAAGTCCATCGAAATGGCTGAGCTTTTCGAACATCATAGCTCAGAACTGCGTCACAAGGTGCTTTGTCAGCTAGAAGCGTACGAGGCCAAGGCAGCTTCGAGCGGCGCGGGCAGTCCTGAAGAACAAGCTTTGCTGGAGACGGTCTCTTCTCCGCAGATCAGGCCGATGCACTTGGAAGTCATGAGTACCAAGTCCAGTTTGAATGTCTTGCAAGCTGCTGTAAAATACAAGTCTAAGGACCTAATTAAGGCTTGTGTTGGCAAGGGGTTCGACCCATACGTCAAGGATTCTTACGGTCGCAGTGCTAATGACATGACAACTGACAAGACGATGCAAGCGTTTCTACGTCAGTTGGCACACGCAGAAGCTGCCAGCTTGATCGACTCGCATCAGCCTCCATCTTACCGCGGCTTTTTGGACAAATGGACGAATTATATGCACGGCTTCAAAATGCGCTGGTTTGTCTTGTCTGATGGTGTACTCTCTTACTATCGCACGCCCGACGACGAAGGTAAGCAGGCGCGTGGTTCCATTATCTTGAACCAAATCACCATTGTACCGGACCGCCACGACCGTAATCGCTTTGAAATTGTGAACAGCTCGAGCAAGGATTCGACGCGTTGGTACCTGCGAAGCAGGGATTCATCAGAGTGCATGCGGTGGATACAGATTCTCGATAAGGCCCAACGCCTCACTGCGCAGGGAACGGCCACGGCTGATGCAGCGCAACCAGCATTGGAAACACCAGCTACCGCTGAAGCTGATTCAGTGCCTCAAAATGTGACGTTGCCTGAAGTACCAGCTGACTTGATGGACGATGCTGCAACTGAAACGGGCAGTGTGGATGAATCCGGCGAAGGTTTGCACCACATTCCACACGCACGGAGTTACGCCAAGCTCAACAACCACATGACAGTAAGCTTTGACGTGTCGACTCGTCTTCTCTCTCAGCTGGAAGAAGAGTTGAGCGTGCCCAGCCAAGGTGTTGTAATGCCGCCTGGACAACAAGGTCCACAGACGGCCTCTACTACAGAGCCGGCCTTCTCCAAGTCAAGTGTAGCCCTAGCTCTTCGTCGGTCATTGGATTACCAATCGCAGCTCTGGCAACAGTATGTCAAAATGGCGCTAGAGCGTGAAACTTTCTTGCGTGAGGAGGTTGAACGGCTCGAGCGGACGCGGCTTTTGTGGGAAGAGCAAGTGACCGTGCTCGCTCGTCAGCACAATGAGCTGGAGTCCCATTTGCATGAATTGGTATCGGAAAATTCTCAGATGCGCCAAGGAATGCGCCAGACATCGCAATCACAAACAGTGTCGGAGGAACCAGCGTCGACCCATGCTGAGAGTGGAAGTAAGGCGTCGAATGCAGTCAGCGCCGCCGCTGGTGCAGCTCTAGGCGCAGCCTCAAGCGTATTTTCACGCGCCCCTGAGAAGCAAAATACGAACGCTTCGAGTTTGGATGACGACGAAGAGTTTTTCGATTCAGTTGAATCGGATCACGCGTCTAACCGAGAGGCCCATCCATCAGGGGAAAAGTCTCAAGCTCCCACGTCGGGAACTGACGTCCCACAAGAGCACCAGGACAAGGAAAAGAAGCAGGACAGTGAGCAGAAGCCTGAACATACGCCGGAGGTTACACCAGGTGCCAAGCGTCTCTATGCTTTGCCTGAGTACGAACCGTATAACCACCTGCGCGACCGCCTTCCGGTACGAAACGATGAACGTCCATCTATTTCGCTCTGGTCCATTTTGAAGAACAATATTGGTAAGGACTTGACCAAAATTTCGTTCCCCGTGGCCTTCAATGAGCCAACGTCGATGCTGCAGCGCATGTCTGAAGACTTGGAGTTCTCTGAGTGCCTCGATGCCGCAGCTTTGCAGAGTGATTCGACGCGTCGTATTATGTTCGTCGCAGCCTTTGCCATGTCGAACTACAGCTCAACGATCGGACGCATTGCCAAGCCATTTAACCCAATGCTGGGTGAGACGTTTGAATACGTTCGCCCAGACCGCGGATATCGCTACATCAGTGAGCAAGTGAGTCATCATCCTCCGATTTCTGCATGCTTCTGCGAGTCACCAGGTTGGGAATATATGGGTTGCGTTGATGCCAAGTCGAAGTTCTTGGGCCGCACGTTTGAGATTCGCCCTACAGGTGTGGCGCATGCCAAACTGAAAATCAAGCCAGAATGGGCGCCCGAATCGAAGCGCAACACGTTGCCGCATGCTGCAGAGAACGAATCACTGTTGATGGAGCACTACTCATGGAACAAGGTGACTACGTCTGTCAGCGGATTTATTACGGGGTCACCGACCATTGATCATTATGGTGATATGACTGTCGTCAACCATGTGACGGGCGATGTGTGCAAACTGACTTTCAAGCCTCGGGGCTGGCGCAGCACAAATGCGTTTGAGATTCGGGGTGAAGTTTTGGACGCTCATGGCAACAAGGTGTGGTTGATTACGGGACGATGGAACTCGCAACTCATCGCGAAACGCAGCAGCGGTGGTGAGCCGAGTGATTTAAACCCTGATGAGAAGGACGTATGCACGAATCCAACCGACGGCAGCGTATCTGAGTCCAAGTACTTGCTTCTTTGGCGCAACAGCCCAAAGGTCCCTATGCCATTCAATCTCACACCATTTGCAGTGACGCTCAACTCACGTCCAGAGGGTCTGATGGAGTGGCTCCCTCCCACCGATTGCCGTCGTCGTCCTGATCTGACTGCCTTTGAGAACGGCAAGTTTGATCAGGCGGACCAACTTAAGGTGCAGCTAGAAGAATTGCAGCGCAGTAAGCGCCGCATGCGTGAAGAAGGCAAGCTTCCGCCGCACAAGCCGCGCTGGTTCAGCAAGACCACAGATCCAGACACGAAAGAGGCATTCTGGAAGCCCCACATGTCCGCCGATGAAGAAGGTCTTGAGACTATGGATTACTGGATTGAGCGTTCAAAAATCGGTACAAAGCATGTCCAAAACCAGGATGCCGACTGGGACACGGATCACATTTTCGGCGACCTGGAGGGCAAGAGCGAAGAAAAGTAGCACCATAGACCTTGGCCCGATGTGCCCCCGATTTTTTGGAGAGGCCCGAAAGACTGACTAATCCACCCTGTCACGGAGGCGATGGGCTACGGGTCTGCTTCGACCTACCATGTCCGTGTTTCGTGCCACCCGCACCCTGCTGAACAAGGTGCCCGAGTCCCCCGACAAGTACCATATTCCGAATGGTGTGACACCATTTTGGCATAAGGTGCACCAATTAATGTCGACGAATCCTGACGTCTCGACGGGCCTGCCTCGCAACCTGCAGTTTAGGTACCCTCCGCCGGCTTCCCGCCCGGAAAAGCCAGCTACAGTGCCCTCGCGCGCATCTGACATTGCTGATAACATGTACTACCACCGCGACTTCCGCCGCAAGTATCCGAAGCTGGATGTAGTGACCCAGCAGTACTTGACGGAACTGCTGCTCGCTTCACCGAACGAGGACGGTACAAAGAGCCTTCCGCTTCCCGAATCGGGTGCGTCGACGGACTTGACGCGCCCTGATGATCTAGCTTCGCCCACTGCCTTCACGCAAGTGCTCGCACAAGTGCACAACTCGTCCGAGCACAAGTACTCGCCCAAGAATATGCCTCCCAAGTTTCCCTCGACCTCTCCCCAGCACATTCTCAAGCTTCAGAAGGGTGCTCTTCCACGCGACAAGTACGACTACTTCCCCGTCGAGAACTATGCGTGAGCAGTTGATGTGAGTAGCTTTCATAGCCCGGTGACCACGTGGCAGAAACGTGAAGAGTCGATCGTGGACACATGTACACGCTTGACGACCATGTACAGGTATGCATGTTCGCGACGCTCTCACCGTGCACAGCATTCCACAGCGAATTAATCTGGTCTCGGCATTTGCTCTCAGTGTTGTGAGTGTTCTTTCTTTCTTTGTAGCGCTATCTGGCCTGCAAATTGGCGCGCCAACGAGTGACATTCGCTTGAGGAAGGCAGACGTGTACGTATCTACGGCTAACGATGAGCGTTTATGGACTTGCGCGATACCACGCAGATCGTCGCCCCCAGCATTATTTGGAGACGCGTCTTGATGTGGATTTGGACACGTCGCCTTTGTTCACCTGGAATACAAAGCAGGTGTTTTTGAGCTTGACTGCATCGTATGAATCGCCTCAAACGGGCCAACATGACGTGGTGATTTGGGATACCATCGTCAAGGATAAGGAATCTGCCCGTGTTAAGAGAAAGAATTTGCGCAACAAGTACGGTTTACGTGAGCTTAGTCGATCATTTGAGAACGTAACATCGATTGATTTCCGGGTCGAATGGAATGTCATGCCGTATGTGGGTATAATGCAGCGCGGGGTGATGCCACGGTCTCGATCCTATGCGGTAACACAGAATCCCGAGCTTCAACATCAGTCACCAGTCATTGTGCCATATTAACTTTTCGTAGTGGGTGGATATCAGAGGAACTATGCTACAAATGCTAACTGAGTGCCGAAAAGAATGTGCGTTTCCGCTTGGCACTCGATGCATTCTCTGCAGATGCCGCTGCACTAGCCCCGGCCATCTTGGACGCAGGGAGCGCAGGTTGCGAAGTTTGGTCTGAGTCTGAGTCCGAATCAGATCCAGTCTCTGAATCTGACTCTGATTCCGACTCCGACTCGGATGCAGGTGTATCGCTCGATGTCGCAGGGGTCTGTGGACCTTCCTGCTGCGAAACAGTACGGCGAAGGGCCGAAGGTTTGAGCTCAGACAGCTTGGTAAATGCACCTGACGAGTTCCGATGTGCCTGCGCGGACGAGTCAGTGTTAGGAGGACGCTCTGGTGCGTCAACAAAGACCGATGATGAAGAGCGCCGCGGCGTGCTCTCAACAGGCGCAGGTGGTCTCGGAGAAGGGCCGTGAACTCTGGTAGGAGAGGCAGGAAGGTGCGACTCTGGTTGAGAGATGAACGGCTGCGTGTCATCTGCATGCGAGACATCCTCTGTTGTAGACACGTCTGGCGCAGTCACACGCGGTGGCGCGGAAGTGCCGTTGGTTGCAGCATGTGATGTATTAACTAGTTTCCTTTCAGCAAAAAGGCGTCGTGTCAGTCATGATTCGCAACAAAGTCATGGTACTCACGTGAAGAGGTCTCGGCAGGCTCGGCAGCCGTCGCAGGCAGTCCTTTTTCCTTGATCCGGTCCATGAGCAATTTCTGTTCTTCGCGCTCAGCAGCATTCTTGCGCTGCTTCTTCGCCTTGAGTTCAGATAGGCGCTGTTGCATGGCAGCAGGACCGGATGCTTCTAGCGCTTGGATGGAAGCAGAAGCTGTCCTAGCTGGCTCGTCGTTATGATTATCGTGCACAATCGTTGTCTCATCACCCACGGAAGCTGTCGTAGTATCAGCTGCATCTGCTTCTTCAGATTGACTGGATGACTTATGTGCTTGACTTGACTGTTCTTTCTCGAGTTTCTTCGCTGCTTGTTCAGCACGGAATGCCTCCATTTCTGCCTTGGTGCGTCGGTGTCGTCGCGGTTTTTCCGGACTTGGAGTGCCAGTCGATGCGTTAGAGACAGATTGCTGCGAAAGCGGTACATCTTCGTCGTCATCATCGTCTGGTCGCTGGATGGACTCAGCAGAGCCAGCTTCTGGCGCTGGCTCGGGTGCGGCCTCTGGCACGGGTTCCGGCACTGGCTCTGCTCGCTTGGGTGACTTGCGCTTGCCACTAGGCGGCTGAGGTGCATCTTGTGACATCTCATGCAAGTTAGCAGAGACCTCAGCCATAGATGTCTCAGCTACGTCCTGACGAGGCGCTGACTCTGAGGCCGCAACGTTTGGTGGGGCGCCAGCAGCATCATTCGCAGCATTATTGGCCGACTTGGAGCGTCCACCACGACGACCACGCGATTTAGATGGCGTTGATGAGATGGTGGCTTCTTGCGCTTTTCCAGCAGAACCAATCTTGGCCTGATCAAAGTCAGCGTGCAACGTGACAACAGGCTCGCGCGAGGCATAGACTTGGAACGCACGAATATCTTCTTTGTCTTCCAAGTCGATGCTCATACCGTCGGAAGCTTGGTAAGACAAAGCAACGGGCGTTGATGAGTCAAGTCCGTACTTTTGCTGCACAATTTGGCGAGCATGATCGAGATTAAATGTCGCTGGTGTAAGCAGAAAAGTACGTACGATCAAGGACACGCTGAAATCCCTTTCCAAACGAGGTACGAAAAGCCAAAATGGTTTGCCATGTGGAGTCCATGGCCATTGTGAGAGACGAATCATGGATCGGCTGAGCATGTTGTGATTTGCGCCGCTTGGCTACAGGCGAAACTTGTCGGGAGTCACCTGGCGTCGTCATGTTGTTCGCTGGCGGAATTTTCGACTTTTTCTTTTTAGAGTTTGCAGGAGTAGTCTGAACTTTTTTTGCTGCGTTAGGTGTGAGAGCACTGTGCGGCTCCCCCGGGACAGTGGACGTCATCGTACAGACACGACACGCCAGACGACAACGCGTCCTGCCCATCGGGACCTTGGTCACGTGATCGCGTCGATCTAGGCATGTGCGCCACGCTTCGATGGTGGGTCCGTGGTCATCATGTATCTACCAGCTAAAAGTCTGTAGCACGGCCACCATACGTCCATTCAGACTTCCAACGAAGCGGATCTGTCTTGGGCCCGCCCACTTCGCCAGTGTCAGGGTTCACATCGCCATCAAATTCCGTGCTTGGTCCAACGCGGGCGTCGGGGTGCAGGTTTTGTGGCTTACCATCCTCGTTGTTGGTAGTGAATGGCATGACATCTGGTCGTGAGTAATGCATGACATACTTTGTTTCTCGCGCACGAGACGCTCAAATTCTTGCTGTTCCTCTTTCGGCAAAGGGACAGGGCCGACACGCTGGAACGGGGCATCCGAAGCCATGATCTTGGACACATGGAGCAAGCGCACAGGCATGACGCCCTGCCGAGATAAGCGAGTCAGAATCGTCATTATGAGTATGTGGCAACGAACAAAAAACTATAGACTGGCTCAGGGAGGGGAATGGCACCTCCACTTCGTAGTCTGGCTGAATGAATCAGCGAGAATTACCGCGCACGCTGAGCGGCAGAAAAGGGACGCAGAGAGCGTGTGGATGGACTGGACGGGATGCCGTGTGTGCGAGAACGGATCGAATCGAGGCGTGGAATGTTGGTCTGTGCTGGTCGAGCATCAGCGGGGCGTAAGAGAGACGAACGTCGACGCCGGTGTTCTGTCATGATACGCGTGCGGGGACATGGAACATTTTCCTGATCGTATGATGCCGCCGCACTCGTGCGTGAAGAAGGTGGTTTAAATGGACCAGGCTCGAGTTTAACGCCCGTATCCACGTCGCTCACGTCCGACTTGAGGGCTTCGAGTGGAATACGATTCACACGCTTGAGGAAGGGAGAGGGCCGTTCTTCCTCGTCCATCAAGAGCCACTGTGGCTCTTGGGGTAAGCAGTTCAAGTTCATTGGCATGGTACGAGACGTTGGCATAGATGGCTCTTCTTCCTCTTCGTGAACGGCATTGGGCATCGAAGTGCGCTTGGGCGTATCGCCCGTCCGTGCTCGGAGCGGCAATGCTTCGCGCCACATGCACGAGGCATCCTTCATCGAGCAGTCAGACATGTCGGCTTCCAAACGTCGCATGCGGTCTAAATTTGGTATGGTACTTGTGGGTGCGTGGCGTACGGGCTCGTCGTCGTCGATCCACTCGTCGTCCGTGAGGCGGCCTTTCATTGGAAGAGACACGGCACCTTCCGCCATACGTGCGCGAAGTATTTCTTCGCCTTTCAGCGTTTTTCTCTGCCTTGTACGAGATGGCTTAAGAGAGGTATCATGGGAAGATAGAGAAGCATGCAATGCGTTTTTCTCTTCCAGTTCGCGGCGCAACTGTGAAATGGTCTCTTGCATACGACCTTTTTCCACTGACCACTGCTGGAGCGACTCTTCACGACGGCACAGCTCCAATTCACGCTGGTTGAGAAGTAAAGCGCGTTCATCCAAAGCCTTAGAGCGTGAGGGATAGTCAGACCACTCCTGTATTTCCTGCGTCTGCACCGCTAATTTTTGCTCGCGCGCTTGCAAAAGTGCTTCACGCTTTTCGAGAGCAAGTGTTTGAGCGTGCAGACGTTCCTTTTCAACCCGAACATGTTTGTGTAAGACAGCAATATCATGGGTGCGGCAAGCCATCTTGATCTGGCGGATCTGGAGCAGCTGCCGCGTCGTGGGACGTCGGCGGTGGTCAAGTTGGAGCATGGCATTAACGGCCTCCTGCAGATCGCGAGAGTATGGCCGTGGGAGGGCAGGCACAGCTCCCTGTTTGATCTTTCGAGTGAGTTCAGTTTGATTTGAAGCATCGAACGGTGGACACAGGGCACAAAGCTCATACACAATACACCCTAGCGCCCACACATCCGACTTGATGTCGTATGGCTGACCTGTGGCTAGCTCGGGGCTCATGTAGTATGGCGTTCCGACGTATGTGTTAGCAAAAGCTTGCGCCGCCATCTGCTTGCTGAGGCCAAAGTCGCCCAGTTTAACATTCTGATCGGCATCGAGAAACACGTTCTCGGGCTTGAGATCGCGGTGTAATATGGCTTGCACTGTGCGGGGTGCACCGGACATGGATGGTGCCACAGTTCGGTAATGACATGCCTCCAAAGCCGCCGTCATCTGCGCAAAAAACGACCACACACTTTCCTCAGGAAGGTGAGTTTTGGTGCGACGGCAACGCTTGATCACGGTGCCCAAGTCGCCGCCCTCACACAGCTCCATCACAATGTAGAGAATACCATTTTCCGTATCGACATAGCGCTCTTCGTAACGTACTACGTTGTCGTGCTGAAGTGTTCGCAAAATGTTGACTTCCGATACGATATGCTTTCTATCGCGCTCATTCATGCGCTCAAAGTTGAGCTCCTTGCGAGCAAACAGCATGCCGTCCGACTTGCGGCGAACTTTGCGTATCAAACCAAATGTGCCATTTCCGATCACATCTAGTGCCTCGTATCCCTCCAGTACATATGCGCCACCACCTGAAGTTGGCCGGGAGCCAGAGGCTGCAACTGCACGCATGCTTGCAGGGGCAGTCGAAATGGAACCGCACGACGTGGGAGTGGGTAGCACAACCAACACTTGTAGGTGTTACTTTTCCACGTGGTGGACACGTGATAGTAAACGCCGCTCGGCGCGTGTGGTCTCTACGCCCCAGGCACAGCGCCAACGGTCGCGGCGCCACGACGGCCGACCTTCCTGCCGACGCCAAAACTGACGTATGAACGAGTACTCTAGGCACGAATGGTGTCGTTTTGCCACGGAGAATGGCGGTATCGGATCATGTATAGCCGCAATCACGTGTGCAGGGAACAAGCAGGCGGAACACTTAGCATTTCGCAAAGGCGACCAGGTGACGATCCTATGTTGTTTGGTGCAACCGGGTGACAGCAAGTATCCCCAAGGCTGGTACCTTGGATTTTGTGGATACATGGTTGGCTATTTTGATGGCGCACACATGGAGTCCGTGCCGCCACTCTTGGGTGTGGGCACGCTTGATCGCAGCATGTCGCCCAACGAGCGTCCTTTTGCTAAGCCTGTCCCACTACAGAGTTGTACTTTATCACCCAATGAATTTCTTGTCCTGTATGATCCTATATCGATGCGTGAGACGAAGAGAAAGAACGCGCCGCCAGTGCATCATGCCCTGTTGTTTCAATCCCTCTCTCCCCCGTCTTTGCCAAAAAGCGGGGAGTACGATGACGTGTATTCGATCTACGATACATATTTTCGCCCAAGCACGTTTGTGGAGCCCGACGTGACTAATGGGACCCAGGAGAAGGAGAAGGATGAGCCCTTGACACCGGAAAGACCGATCGACAAGGTATTGAATGTCGTGCCAGAGCAGGTCCCCAACCGCCTTCTGCAACAAGATGACTCGACAGGCGGCTCAAACTCGCTACAGGACAGTCCCTCGTTCTCGTCTACTGAGAGCTCGTTTTATGCCGCAGCCATGACCTCGCCAGCGAGCCAGGTGCGTGCGCAGCCAAAGACAGAGCCTATCCCAACGACGCCGTCGAAGCAGTCTGCCAGAGTCTACGCGTCGGCGACAGGATCACCCTACCACATGGCAAGGAGTCGAAGTCAGCAGGCGATGGCATCTTCGCCACGCCTGCCGCGTCATGGAGGTGCATATTCTGCCACACCTCCTACTTCGCCGTACCGCGTGGCGCCTACGATCACGTCGCCTGCATCCATGGCTGGCAGTGGTCTAGGGTCAGGGACATCGCGTGAATCGCCCAGCGCGGGTCCTGCACCTAGTTTGTACGGCTCGCCCCGCTCCAAGATGACGCTGGACGTCTCGGAACATGCTCTGTCGGATCGGGCGCAGCTCTTCCAGCTGTGGACAACGTTGCTAACAGACCGCTCACCCACATCGCGCACGCTGAAAAAGGCACAGCAGCTCGTTCATCTGGGCGTGCCAAGTGCACTTCGTGGTCGTGTGTGGCTGCTGCTGGCCGACAAGCAGGTGCAGCCCAAACGAGGTGTATTCGACCAAATGTGCCAGGCGAGTTCAGAGTCACAGCGACAACCCGACAAATACCAATTTTCTATACTGATTGAGCAGGATCTCCATCAGTGCTTCCCAGTAAGTCAACCATTTGATGGCATGGGTGGATCGACGCGCGACACAATTCGCCGTATTTTGCACGCGTATGCATTCTACAACCCCAAGGTCGGCTACACGGAGGGCATGTGCCTGTTGGTTGGCTTGTTGCTCACGCATTTGCATGCTGAAGATGCTTTCTGGCTGCTTGATGCTATTGTGCATGGATATGGCATGGAGCACATCTACACAGGAGATATGCATCGCTTGCACGTGGACAATCTTGTGGTGGATGAGCTCCTTCGCATGGTGGACGTCGAATTGCATCAACAACTGCGTGACCTAAGCATTGAGCCGATCATGTTCCTTCCCGGGTGGATTCTCCCCATCTTTGTGCGCACTCTACCATGGGCTACGCTCGTGCGTGTGTGGGATATGTTTATGTGCTATGGCTACACATTTCTGCTCCGCACAGCTGTGGCAATTTTGTGCTTGTGCCGGCAAACTCTGCTACAGCTGCCGCATGAGCAACGCCGCATGATGACTCTGCGTCACCTCGTGTTTGTGCCGCCAGGTGCACTGTCGGAAGTGAACGTGCTAAACCGTGCCCTTGAATTACCAGTCACGAATAAAGAGATTGTGCGTATGGAAGCCACGGCGGAACGACTTTTGCAAGAGCGCGTTCCTTCAGATGCCACTTTGGAACAAGAAGAGGGGGTAAGACGTGCCCCGTCGATGCAAGGTAAGCCCATGACGAAAAAGACCCTGCGGGTCTTGCTGGGACGTAAAAATTAGGTAGAGGGATGGACAATGCGAACGGTACGATCGAATCCACAAGTAATAATGTGCTCCGTATCTTTCTCATAGAGTACGGCCACGCCTTTTATGACGGTGTTGCCGCCGTGCCGCCACGAGGCAGCAGATAAGTTGTCGTCTCTGTGTTGGCCGTGACACGGCACACGCGCATGTACACGGCCATCAAGTCCGACGAGTCGCAGAATTCCGTCTTCACCCGTGATCCATGCGCCGTCGCCTTCTTTTCGCCATGCATGTCGTGGGCTAGTAAAAGAGGAGGATGGTGACTCGGTCCATAGCGTCGAGTGTCGCTTGTCGGAAAATAACGGCATGAGAAGGAGGCGGGAGAGTGTGTGATCAGACCCGCTGCTCAGAGCGCACGGAGTGCCATGATCACCCGTTTGAGCAGAAATGTATTGGCCCGACGGGTGCATGGCCAAGTCTAATAGCGAGTAACTTGCGTGAAAGTCGTCTGGATCAGGATTTGTGTTATACGTCAACACATCCCAGGCGGTGGTGTGAGTCGGCATACCAACATAATGCAGCATAACACTCTCGCGAACTGTGTACACGAGCCAAGGGCGTTCACCAGCTTGGTCCGGTGCACCACGTACAAACAACAGAGCCTCAGGATTGGACGTCAGCGTAATGGTATGTCGACGGACGTAGCGGCCTTGCTCGTCCTCATAGATGTGAATGGTTTTGTCATAGCTGGCACTGGCGAGAAAGCGCGCATCGTGACTGAATGCAACACGCACGGCAAAGCGGCGATGATCTCGCAGTGTCTGTATCGGCGTGTCATGAGCCAAATCCCAGACAACAAGCATGCCATCCATACCCGATGTGACAGCATACCGTGGATTCGTGGTGTGCTGCGCAAAGCACAATACGGCAGCATGGTGCCCATGTGGCTGGGTATCTTGTGGTGCAGAAGGCTCCAGCATACCGACGACATCACCTGTGGCCAGGTGAGTGATCACGACACGCTTATCAGCGCCAGTAGTGGCAATGCATGCGCCTGCAACACCAGGGTACGTCACAGGCACAACGGAGAGGATATTGCCCAAATGCAGATAATCCAGCGTCCTTTCCAATTTGTAGGTGGGAAAATGTGCTGTAGGCCTTGTTGCGTCCGGGGGCAGAGCCTCGAGGGCCGTGTGAGCGCTGGCCTTAGACGCAGCATATTCCACAAGCGTGCGAAGATCGCGAGAGACAGAATTGTAAGCTGAGTTTGCGACAGGCACGCGTTTACATTCTTTTTCAAAAGCTGCCAATGTTTCCGGGAAGTCGTGCGTCCGCAAGAAGGTCGCGACTATGTCTTGACACACCCCGAGCAACGTCGACATGACCTGGGCCTCGGAAAAAAAGTGACACTTTTCTCCACACACTACAGGGCCTTTCTTGCGCCACATTATGCCACCATCCGGAGCCTTGGCTCCCGAAGCACGGCATGTGCTCGTGCACAAGCTGCGCGAGCCAGTCGAGGCGCCAAGTGTGTCCACAAGACCCACGGCACCTGGGCCTACTGATCCCTTCGAAGGGGCCCAAACGCCTCGCCGAGTGCCACGTACTTTCTCTAGCGACGCTTTACCACGGAAGCGCATCCTGACGCAGCGCCATCTCGATCACTTTTCAACGACAACGGCCTTTGCTGAGATTCTAGGTATGATACGCACATGCAACGAAGCAATTAAGGGGAAGAAGCTTAACGAAAATGTTGAGGAAAGTGTGCCCATCAAAGCCGTCTTGCACATCGTAGCACAGGTCCGGACTTTAGTGGACGAAACACCTCGCGACACAGAATCCGCACAAAACTCGCGCTTCGGCAACCCAGCTTTTCGCGAATTGTATAAAAAGATTGTTGAACACGTTGATACTTGGATGCAATCACTACCAGGTCTCGAACACGACGCACGAGCGCGTCAAGAGCTGGCCGTCTACTTTAATGAGGCTTGGGGCAATGCCAAGCGCATAGATTATGGCAGTGGTATGGAGCTCAATTTTCTGTGCTGGCTTCTTTGCCTTGTCAAGCTTGGTGTACTCGACCTGGACCGCGATGCTACGTCACTTGTGCTCCGTGTGTTCTGGAGCTACATCGAGACGATGCGCGTTGTCCAGGCAACCTATTGGCTCGAGCCGGCCGGCAGCCATGGTGTGTGGGGTCTTGATGACTATCAATTCTTACCCTTTCTCTGGGGCGCTGGCCAGCTTGTAGACCACCCGTACTTACGCCCCAAGTCGATCCACGATAGGGAAATCGTCGACGAATGTGCTCCTGCTTACATGTACTTTGCTTGTATCCAAGCCATCAATGCCGTCAAGACTGAATCTCTGCGCTGGCACTCACCCATGCTCGACGACATCTCTGGCGTGCGTACTTGGAACAAGGTGAATCAAGGCATGATTAAGATGTATCGCGCCGAGGTACTCTTGAAACTGCCGATTGCACAGCACATTTTTTTTGGTGAGCTTATCCAATTCGGTCATATGGACGATGATGATGCCTTGGATGTGGAAGAAGACGAGCACGGCCATCGATTCTCTACCCATGAGCATCATGGCCATTACCACGGTCAGGGACAAGCAGCTGGATGGGGCGATTGCTGTGGTATACCAATCCCTAGCGTGTTTGCTGCCGCTGAACAAAAGCAGGCACAGGACCGGATACCTGTTCGCCGAATTCCATTTGATTGAGATTGGGACATCACTAATATAGAAAAAAAACTCATATATATGACTATTTCATATCCATGTATAAGGGTGGGTCGGAAAGAACCATTGAGCGACCCAAGCAACAAGGCTCACATGATCATCCACATAACATTGCATTGCATTAAGCGAGGGCGAGACTCTTGCCCTCTCCCTCAGGCGACACGACGAAGAAGTTGTCCTTCTCATTGGCCATGTAGTGCTTCGAAGCATCGAGATGGCCGAGGAATGCAAGTGTCTTGCCCTTCTCGTTGAACTCAAAGAACTGGCTCATCTGAGAGCTGTCGTCACTCATCGAGCAGTTCTGGACCTGGAGGTGCTGGTCTGGCTGGGCAAGAGCGGCTGGGCGGAGGCACTTCTCCTTCACGCTGCCCTTCGGTGAAATGATACCGTAGTGCATCGTGCCCTTGCTTTCGACATTCAAAATGTTCGACTTGCACTCCTGGAAGACAAGTGTCAGCTCGTCGCCACCAGAGAGCACCAAATCGCTATCCTTGAGCGACACAGTCTTGCCATCCAGCTTCAGCGTTCCAGTAGAGGTGTAGTTCGTGCATTGAAGTTTTGTGACGAGCTTACTGGCAGCATCGTTAATGTTCTGCTCGTCCTTTGGCACAGCCTCGACAGCAGGAGCAGGCTTAGAGGGAGAAGGAGGCGCAGGAGCTGAGGCAGGCTTTGGCTCAGGCGCAGGGGCAAGGGTGGGTGCGGGTACATCCTGCGAAACGGGAGCGGCCGATGCCGACGCGGCAAAGGCGGCGAGGAGACCAGCAAGAAACGCGGTGTACTGCATGGTAGAGACGTTCGTGACGCGGATGGAGCCAAGTGTCGTTTATATATACACTACGTGCATCACAGACTCCTCACCGAGGTCAGATTCTCTCCCTTACACCTGTGGCACTTCTACATGCATGATATGCAAAATGTAATTGGTTGAAAATAAAGTGTCCATGTGCCCAACACCAAAAAGGAAGTAAGAACACAGCCCTCTTTAGTCGCGCTGACTGAAATCGAGGCCCCAGAAAAAAGGGGCTATCACATGAGTCTAGGGGCGATGTTGTTGTTGATCGACAGGTGTACGTGACCCTAATTGTCGCGATCCATGCCTGCAGGTGAAATTACACATCCCTCACGAACAGAGGAAGTGTTTCTGCTCACGGCTCTCCGAACGGCTGCCTTGCGGACTGATGGTCGCAAATTGCACCAAGCTCGGTCTGTGAGTGCAGAATTTAGCGAGCGACTTGGCTGGTGCCAAGTGCATGTGGGTGATACCATTGCCATTGCTTCCGTTAATGCCACTCTTTGTGAGCCACGGAATGATCGGCCCTATGAAGGCATTGTTCAAGTTCATGCGAACCTCACACCTATGGCCGGCGTTGAGTATGACACTGGTGGTGTGCACGGCGCCACCGAGTCTCGTGAGCGAGAAGCTCTCTTCGAGCGACTGCTGGAAAGAGCCGTCCGACACTCTGAGGCGGTAGATCGCGAAGCACTGTGTGTCCTGAGTGGCAAGGTCGCTTGGTGCGTTGATGTATCCGTTCACATTCTGGCAGACCAGGGTGCTGCCATGGATGCTGCCGTTCTGGCGAGTATGCTGGCTCTGCGACAGTACCGCCGTCCCGAGGTGACTGTGGAGAATGGCCAGGTCACGGTGCACTCGCCAGATGAACGCGTACCTGTACCTCTCGCATTACATCATGTGCCACTATGTGTATCGTATGCGATTTTTGTATTAGTGCCAAAGAATGATCAAGAGCGTAGCTTGTTATTGGCACAGTCTCCCACACTACCCGTCGATCAAGCAGACTCTGATATGGAAGTGGACGGTACTTATACCAACCCGAATGTTACTGTGGCACTTCTTGACCCATCTTTGCTCGAATGCACTCTCGCCCACTCAAACATCACATTTGTCATGAACGCGCAACGCGAAGTGTGTGTACTTGATAAAGCAGGTGGTGTAGCTATACCATACCCAACCATTCTGGGCCTCTTGGACGGAGCAGCTGCTCGTGCACGACAACTGTCGGACTTTCTCGAATCCCAGCTGGCTGAGGATTCTGCTCAACGAGTTCTCTCCATCCGGTAGCTGGTTTGTCCTGTAGTATAGCGTGTCTCAACTCCACTCGAACCTTGTGGACCTCCGGTCATGGCCAGTGACCGTGCTTCGCCCCAGCCGTCTGTATGGCATGTGGGGTCTGCACCCCATCCTATGCTGGATAGACTGGGCAATCCTTTGAGTATAGAACCACCTTCCTTTGACCCACACCCAGCCTATCTGAATTCCAGCCAGTCACGACACTGGACCTTTCATCCCTCGGCTCTGGCGTCGCTACGCAGGGACACTCACGAAAAAGTAAGCGACTCCATCTTACAATACGTGTCTGAAACGCCAAATACATCTAGTCCTGAGCTTTTATCGGTCGAGGATGAAGTGGCCATTATGCGGTTTTACCTCATGCGCATCGGCAAACTTGTCAAGGCTGTAGGCCTTCCGTCCCTGATAGAAGCCACGGCCATGTCATACATGAAGCGCTTTTATCTACGAAACTCGTGCATGCAATTTCATCCCAAGCTTATCATGCTCACAAGCATCTATTTGGCATCTAAGGCAGAGAACTACCCTATTCCTCTAGCTCATTTTTGCGCCCAGGTGAACAAGAATGCTGGGACTAGTGCACAGGCCCAACAGGCTCCTTCGGCCGTGCGTGGTGATGTGACAGAATCCATTTTGTCTCAAATCGAATTCGGAATGGTGCAGAGCCTCGGTTTTGAGCTCGGTGTACACGGCGCGCATCGTGCTCTCTACGGGTTTATTTTGGATATCCAGACAGTCATGCCTCACCTCACGCGTGAAGATTTACTTGCTTTTGCTGCCTCTGTACAACCTTATTTGCATTTCTCGCGACTCACTGATGCTGAGTTTCTTTTCACGCCAAGTCACATCGCGCTTGCCTCGTGCTGGATGTGCGATGTCCCTTCATCGTCCAATAAATCGTCTATACATGGCAAAGACCTTGTCATGTCCTGGCTTAAAGCCAAGGAGGAGCGAGGCGTGTATGCTCTTCAAAAGCAGCAAAAGGAGCGTGATTTATGGCGGCAAAAGCAACGCGTTCTTGGTTCAGAAGCCGCGCCCGAACTGGATTCTAGAAGGGATGAAGCCTCTGCCGCTCATGCTTTACCCAAGCTTGTATATGGACTTGGACTACCTATTGATGATATTGTGATAATTCTCGAGAGAATTGCCGACATGATCCATTCCGTCGTGATACCAGGCACTATCCCGCCCAAGCCATCCATGGACGTGGATCACGTCAAGCAAGTCGATCTAAAGTTACGATGCTGCCTCAGTATATTCGAGACCGTGAATCGCGATGCTTTGCGTAAACGCCCAGCTGAAGACACCGATGATCAAATAAAGCGCGTGAAAATAGAGACATAACTATTATACATGCCTCCTCTATGTTACGTGAGTTTCTATATGACTTCCCGGTCGAAGCGGCCTTTCATAATATCGACTCTCCCGCAAACTCGAAGAGACCAGCAAAGACTGGGTATATGACGGATTCATTAGTTAGACTAAGTCAATCCGATGTACATGTTAGGTACTGTTGACCTAAGCCTCATGTACGACGGGCGTGGCAACGACACCGTAGCGGATCGAGGGCATAGACGACGACGGCGTAGGCTCCTCGCCGCGCTTCTCACGAGGAGGCACAACGCCAATGCGAATAGAGGCCATAGAGGATGAAGGGGCAGACTTCTCGGCACGCTCGACGGGCGTGGGAACGACACCGTAGCGGATAGAAGGCATAGACGACGAGGGCTTAGGCTCCTCGCCGCGCTTCTCACGAGGAGGCACAACGCCAATGCTCACAGGAGGCATATATGACTCTTGCCTGACAGGCGCAGCCAGAGCAAGGGCACATGCAATGGCGTAAATAGCGAGCATGCGGAGAGCGATCATCTTCCCTGGACGGTGTCATTACCCCGGACTGCCGAAACCACCCCTATATACTATAGCTCCCATATCTTAGTTCGCTGTAGTTTGTCTTCCATGTTTAGATCGAGGGAACATTGAAATTCTGCTCCGAAGGATTGATACAGCAAGGATTGGCTCCTTTTCCAAACTATGTACATGTCGTATTAGATTCGTGCATTTATGTCCAATGATATATTTCATGTGCCTTCGTTCGAGTTTATTTGTTTCAAACTCAGGGTGCGTACATTCTAGCACGAGTAGATGACATAAGCAGGATGTTGTCTGGGGAGCGCAACAACCTCCACACCTAGTTCGTATGTCCGATTCGGGCGACTGGGTCGTGGATCGCCGGCGCATTGAACGATTGAATGAGGATGTCGTGAACAGAATTGCTGCTGGGGAGGTTGGTATTGCCTATTTGAAACTAATGTAGATCATTCACCGTCCATCTAATGCTTTAAAGGAACTCTTGGAAAATAGTTTGGATGCCGGCGCGACGCATATTCGCGTCACACTTAGAGGAGGCGGCGTCAAATCCCTCCTAATTCAAGATAATGGTCATGGAATAAGCAAATCAGACTTGCCTTTACTTTGTGAGCGATTTGCAACATCCAAGCTACGTAACTTTAATGATCTTTTCGACATGCACACATTTGGGTTTCGTGGCGAGGCGTTAGCAAGTATAAGCTTCATTTCTGCATCTGTTCAAGTCGTATCTAAAAGACGTGATGAAGAATGCGCGTACCGTGCAGAGTACTGTGCTGGATCTTTAGTATCAGGACCGCAACCGTGCGCTGGCACCAACGGAACCAGTATCATGATACATGATATGTTTTTCAATGCACCTCAACGTAAACATGCTTTAAGATCAGCATCCGAAGAATATAATCGTGCGTTGGATATCGTTACAAAGTACGCGCTACATTATGGTCCCCAGGGTGTTAGTTTCTCTTGCAAGAAAGCAGATCAGTCCCGTTTAGATTTGCAACTGACAAGCACTCCCAACACGTCCATCGTGGATACGATCCGTTCATTATATGGTGCAACAATAGCGCGAGACCTTATCCCTTTGAAGGAAATACAAGATGAGAAACTTGGATACCGAGCTGAGGGCCAGTTTAGCACCGCTAATTGGATGTCAAAAAAGACAACATTTATTTGTTTTATCAACCATCGACTTGTGGACTGCACGCCTCTGAAACGGGCTTTGGAATCTGTATATACGCTTGTGCTGCCCAAAGGACAACACCCTTGGATTTATGTGGCTTTAGATATCGAGCCTAATCGGATCGATGTCAACGTGCATCCCACAAAGCAGGAAGTGCATTTTTTGGATGAAGACGATATTTTTGAAGCTATTTCAGCTCGTGTTCAAGACGCTCTAGTAAATCAAAGCTCGTGCCGTGTCTTCAGGACACAATCTGCGCAGTTAGGTGAAGTACTAAGTGAAGACCATGTCCAGGTAACGCGTGCACGCTCATATGACCCACGTCACTTGGTACGCGTGGACCAAACAGAACAAACCCTGGACAGTATGCCACTACAAAAAGTCTCTTTACCTGACAGGATTCGACCTAGTGAATGCACACTCGAAAGCATAACGCAGCTTCGTGACCAGGTTCTTGCGTCAAAGGACGCGCAACTTTCCTACATTGTCCAGCACCACACTTTCGTCGGAATTGTCGATCTAGCGAAAGGTCTTTGCCTCATTCAACACAGCACACAACTATACCTCGTGCAATATGGTATTTTGATTGAAGAATTCGCTTATCAACTTGCCCTTCAGCAATTCGGGTCCTTCAGTACAGTGCGTCTTGATCCGCCGCCTTCACTTCGCGAATTGATTGGTATTGGATACGACATGGAACTAGCAGATATTCATACAGCTCCATTAGGGCTGTCTAAAACACAAATCATTGAGAGGATTGCCAAGAAGCTGTTAGCTCATACGGATATGTTGCGCGAGCATGTGGGAATCCACATTGATGCACAAAAGGAAACTGTTCTGGCCATTCCCACTTTGCTACCACAGCATGGATCCTCTGGAGTATGTCTCGAGCGACTTCCCTCGCTTTTATTTCGACTCGGTCCACAGGTTGATTGGGACGATGAAAAAGGCTGTTTTTATACTCTGTGCCATGAGCTTGCATTGGCACATGTACCACCCAGCTGGGGCACTACGCGCGACGATTTATGTAAAGAGCAACAGGAGCAAGAAGCGTGGTCGATTCAGCATGTTTGGTTTGCTCACATGTTAGGATCACGCGGACGATGTATTGTGCCCAACCACCTACCGGACGACATCATGACTCAAATTGCGAGCTTGCCAGACTTGTACCGCGTATTTGAACGATGTTAGGGTATACACAATCTATGAGTTAACCGTACTCCTTTACTTGGCTGATCCGACGTCAAATACACTTAGTAGCGCAAAGCATGCATAAAAGAGACCCACGGGGTACGCGACGAGGAAGCGTTGGTTTTGCAAGTTGAGGATCGACACGAAAATGCCCGATGCCGACGTGCAGCACCATAATATAAATAGTGGGGATATCACGAAACCAAAAACGCCATTCAGCTTGACAAACACGTTAATAGCACTGAGAAGACACAGTGGAAGCAGGCAGTAGCCGAGCACGCTCGTGACGCGCGATGCATCGATTCCGCCTTCCGACATGAGGTTGAGGAGGAGGTAAATCGAAATCACCCCCATAAGTCCGACGCCATACACGTAACCAAACTGGGACTTGCCAGAAAAGAGTAGCAAGACACCAAACACGAAGCAAAACAGCAGAGGACCCGCCAAGTCGGTATCATCCATCAAATGCGCGTCCTTGTTGTGGTCTGGCGAATACTGGTGGAACGGATTCAGCACAGCGAGCGATTTGTCCATGATATGGGGAAAATTGATATCAAGTTCTTCCATCAATGTGGGCTCACCTGGGAGCCCACCCGTGCCAAAGGCCGCAAGCCACTCCGTCGACATGACTGGAACGCGCAATGCCGCGTTGAGCCGCGATTGTGGTCCGACCTCCTATGATGACATAAGCCGTTGGGCTGGGCGGCGCCGCTCGAACAAATTTTTTTTGCTACCTCATCACCTCTACCTATGCCTCAGAACGAGTACATTGAGGAACATATCAAGCGTCATGGACGTCGTCTTGATCATGAAGAACGCATGAGAAAGCGTGAAGCACGAGGTGCGCACAAATCCGCTGCTATGGCTCGCAAGACCATTGGTTTGAAGGCCAAGATGATGAACAAGAAGCGCCGCGCTGAAAAGGTGCAAATGAAGAAGACCATCAAGCAGCACGAGGAGCGGGACGTAAAGAAGTCGACTGCGCCAAGCGAGCCAGAAACGGCACTACCTACTTACTTGCTTGATCGTGAGGGCCAGAAGGATGCCAAGGCACTCTCTGGCGCTGTGAAAGAGCGCCGTAAAGACAAGGCGGCTCGGTACTCGGTCCCCTTGCCGCAGGTTCGTGGTATCGCTGAAGACGAAGCATTCCGGGTTGTCAAGACAGGCAAGCGCAAGCAGAATGGATGGAAGCGTATGGTCACGAAGGCCACGTTCGTGGGTGACAACTTTACTCGGAAGCCACCCAAGCTGGAGCGCTTTATCCGTCCCACGGGTCTACGTTTCAAAAAGGCACATATCACGCATCCTGATTTGAAAGCCACGTTCCAATTGCCGATCATTGGCGTGAAAAAGAACCCGCAATCTCCGATGTACACGCAGCTGGGTGTTCTGACCAAGGGCACGATCATCGAAGTCAACGTCTCAGATCTCGGTATGGTGACAGCGGGCGGTAAAGTGGTATGGGGTAAGTATGCACAAATCACCAACAACCCCGAAAATGATGGATGCGTGAATGGCGTGCTTCTCATGTCGTCCTAACAACGTATGCCTAGGATGTATTTTAGCTAGTATATACATTACGATGACTCCATGCTCAGCTGCATGGCGATGCGCAATTGCTCTTCTTCAGGCAAAGACTCAAAATGGTCGGGCAGAGCGTCTTCCCAGGATGCCTCCGCGGGCTTTTGCTCGTTTTTCGCGCCGTCGGCCCGAAATGGCTCTCGAAACGCCTGTGCCAAACTTCGTGCCTTTCTATCGCCCATGCCTGGCAGCACGAGAAGCTGCTCAGGTGTCTGTCTGACCATATCATAAAACGAATGGTAGCGAGTAGCGAGTGTCAGCACATCTGCCTTATTGATACCGCGCACTTGTGTCAGGACGGACTGTAGGATGCTCATGGGATCTTCACCCACACGAGCACGAATCAGGTCAGGTGGCTTTTGCTCAAAAGCCTTATATGTTTCGAGATACCGCGCGCCTTCTTCGGCTGACCATGCCACCATGATCACGAGCCGGTGAATCACGGCGGCTTTGGTCAGCTCTCGAATAGCCGGTTGGTGGTCAGATACATCACACAGAATGAGCAGTACGCGTAGAGTGTACATGTGAGCAAGATTTTGGATGCGTGTATAAATGTACTCCGGATGCAGACGATGGTACTTTAAACTTAGGAAAAGCACACCACTCGACAAGCCCACTTGATAGTCTGGCACAATATCGGCGTACTCCCACGCCACACCCTTAATATGCGGCAACATCGGATTTCCACGCTGGCAGCTATTCACGAGGATGGAGGAGGATGACTGCGCGCCCCGAATTTGCAGCTGTGGACGCCGCGCTTGCGCCTCAGCGGAGGCCATCAGTCGCCTCGCAGATGCTCACTCGGCGCGTCAGAGGTGTCGTCCTGTCACCTCCACCATTATCCTTGTCACGTGCGAGAAGATGGCCTGATTTGTACATTGGCAGCGCAGCGCGCACGCTTCCAACGTGACCCTCTTTTCTCCCCTGGTCACCATTACCCAGGATGGGTGGCTATGCACTCTGGCTCGTGTCTGCGGTAGTTGGTGTGCTCACGCTCTACTTTCTACGCGGAATATTTGCTAGCAAGGAGCCAGACGTCCCCACTATCGAAGATGACGGCGATGGTGCTCACTTTGTCGAACGACTGCAACAGCAAAAAAAGCGCATTATCATTTTCTTCGGCTCACAAACGGGTACAGCTGAGGAGTATGCTGTGCGCATTGCACGCGAAATCAAGTCTCGTTACGGCACGTCGCCGATGGTGGTCGATCCCGAGTCGGAAGAGATGGATAAGCTGGACTTGTTACCCGAAGACTGTGTGGCCGTGTTTGTGATGGCCACATACGGCGAGGGTGATCCTACAGATAATGCTGTCGGCATGACAGAGTTTCTCATGTCGGATGACGTCGCATTCCAGAATGGATCGACTCTCGAGAACCTGCACTACGTCGCCTTCGGGTTGGGTAACAGCACGTACGAGTACTTCAACGAGGCAATTCGTCGTCTAGACAAGCGCCTGCAGGAGCTGGGTGCTCACCGCATCGGTGAGCGTGGTGAGGGAGATGATGAAAAAGGGCTCGAGGACGATTACATGCTCTGGAAAGACCCCATGTTTGAGGAGCTCGCTGCTTACTTGGGCCTTGAGGAGGGCGCGACCGGTGACTTGTCTGACTTTGCGGTGACAGAATTAGACGAAGCACCGTCTAAGCTGTACGAAGGAGAATACCACCCACGCGGCCTCAATGGCATGCTCGGCAACCACGATGCTCGGAACCCTTACCCTGCGCCCGTGGTGCACTCACGTGAGCTGTTCCACGAGGGGACGGCATCGCGGTCGTGTGTGCATATGGAATTCGATATCAAGGGCACGGGTATTACATACCAGCACGGCGATCACCTGGGCGTATGGCCTAGCAACCCTGAGGTACAAGTGGAGCGCTTCTTGTCGGTGCTGGGTCTCTGGGAGAAGCGAGGCACGCCGATCTCCGTCAAGTCGCTTGACCCACAGCTGGCCAAGGTGCCCTTCCCGGTGCCGACGACCTATGAAGCCATTGCGCGCTACTACCTAGACATTAATGCCCTGGCCAGTCGTCAGGCTCTGTCATCGTTTGCGCCATTTGCACCGCATGAGGCAGCTCGCGCAGAGCTGCTCCGGCTGAGCAAGGACCGCGACTACTTCCGCGAACGTGTGTCGGACCACTCGTTCAAAATCGCACAGGTGCTGCAGCTTGTGGCAGGCGACTCGTTGGCCGACGAAGATATCCCCAGATCGACGCACTGGTCGTTGCCGTTTGACCGCATTATTTCGTGCATCCCGCGCCTATCGCCTCGCTACTACTCCATCTCGAGTAGTCCGAAACTCTCGCCGGACCACATTCACATCACCGTCGTGGGCCTGCGATACACGCCTCCACTCGCAGTCGTGGACACCTTTGGTCTGGCGTCCAACTTTGTGAGTGCTGTCAAGATGGCCATGCATAATGAAACACCGGCCCTGGGTGACCCCCGCTATGGAGCGCCTGTATACCAACTGGACGGGCCCAAGGGCAAGTACCTGTCGACGAGCGACGAGGGCCAGAAGGCCGTCAAAGTGCCCATTCACGTGCGTCGCTCCACATTCCGTCTGCCGACGTCTACGAAGGTGCCGATCATCATGGTCGGCCCGGGCACGGGTGTGGCGCCTTTCCGCTCTTTTGTGCAGGAACGTGTGTCGACGGCGCGCCGCGCGCGCGACAAGCTGGGCCCCGATGCACTGAGCGACTGGGCCCACCTGCACCTGTACTACGGCTGTCGTCGTCGCGATGAAGACTTTTTGTATCGCGACGAATGGGATGAGTATGCGAAGGAGCTCGACAACAAGCTCAAGCTTCGTCTTTCGCTCTCGCGCGAGGTGTTCAAGCCCGACGGCTCGAAGCTGTATGTCCAGGACCTCATTTGGGAAGACCGCGAGTACATTGCCGACGCGATCCTCAACAAGCGGGGCTATGTGTACATTTGTGGCGAGGGCAAGGGCATGTGCCATGATGTCGAGCACACCCTCGCGCGCATCTTGGGTGAGGCCAAGGGCGCTGACGAAGAGGTGGGCCGACAGGAGCTCAAGCTGCTGCACGATAAGAACCGCATGATGCTGGATGTGTGGTCGTAGATAGATAGGGATTATGTGTCTGTGATTCGCGCACCCTGGTTGGCCAACTGGTCCGCCATCTCGTTGCCGTGGTGTCCAGCATGTCCGCGGATATGCGTGAACGAGGGGCGGTACCGGCATGTGTTCATCGCAGCCTCAATCGACTCGAGTAGGTCGCGATTCTTGACATCTTGATTGAGAAGCGTCTTCCAGCCTCGTTCTTTCCATTTTGGCATCCACGTTTGCAGGCACTGCATCGCGTACAGACTGTCGGTGCAAATCTGGAGCGGACGCGACTTGTCCGGATGGAGCTTGATGGCCGTGAGGATGGCCATGAGCTCAGCGCGATTGTTGGTCTGCTCGCCTTGCCAGAGACGCTCGGCGCGGTTGAGGCTGTGGTGGGCGGGGTCGGCCCAGTACACGCCGTAGCCCGCCGACGGATGATCTCGGCCATTGCCGAGTGTCGATCCGTCCGTGTACACGATGATCGGAGCGTGACCGTCGATGCCTTGCGTGTTGGGTATAGCAGCATCAACTCGGTGTTTTTTCGCGGGCGTGCGACCCTGCACGTACGCCTCTGCCTCCTCGGTCGTAGCGAAACCTTTGAACTGCGCACGTGCGTACCCTTCCACTTGGGCCTTGCATTGATCCCACGTGCTGTACACACCCGGATGGCGTCCTACACGTACGCCGTAGGCTACGAATGCTTTGCGCTTCGCCATCGCGCTCCATGCGAGCGCGTACGTGGCCGAGGCGCGAATGTTGGACGCCGAGCCGTTGTGGTCCACGGAGCGCGCTCGAGGTGGAGCTGAGTGACACACCTCCATAAAGACGCGTGTCGCGGCGTGTCTGGTCCACGCCGGGGCGTTGGCTTAGGTCACGACCCACATTTCCACGGCGGGGGCGGCGCGGGCATATCATGTCGCTCGGCCCGCATCGACCTACAGCTAGGCTGCCATTCAGCGCGAAGAATGTATTTCACGAGCAGAGCCCGAGCGCCAAGCCCGAGTCGGGCGTGGTGGGGACGCCACCCAAAAAACGAGCTGTGCCGCTGGACGATGTGCACGTTCGCAATATGCCCGAGTACAGCAAGCGAAAGCGCTCACACGCGTACTTGTATGATGCCTCGATGCGTGGGAGTGATACACAGGGCAGCGTGGCGATATCACCGCCGCACCCTACCACCACGCGGATTGATCGATCCACGCGCGTGAGCCGCGAAGAGCGGTATCAGCGCGAGCAGCAAAAGGCGCAGTCGCAGCGGCAGTGGAAAGTGGCCTTTGGCAGAGCGTTTCCCAAGTTTGTGTTTTACTTGGATGGCCTGGATGAGGCACAGACGCGCACATTTTCGCCGCAGATCGCCCAGCTGGGCGCCAGCGTAGAAGACTTTTTCTCGCGCAGCGTGACACACGTCGTTACGACGCGCAGTATACCTCTTGTGCGTGACGAAAAAGAGAATAGCGCGCCTACCGAGCGGCGCAAGCGCAAGCACGATGGCAGCGGCATTGCGCCACCGCGCATAGTGATGCCAACGGCACCTCCCGCCGGCGTGCCGCTGCACTCTGATCGGAATCCGATGGACGAGTGGACGCAGCCTCTTCCTGCCAATGATCTCCTGTACAAGGCCCAGCACTTTGGCATGAAAATATGGCGCATCGAAAAACTCGAACACATCCTCTCCCTCCTCCTCGCTGACGATGCCCCCGCGGGCATAGGTGCGGAGCCGGAGCAGCGACAAGCCTTGTCTGAGATGCTCATGCAGGAAAAGCTGCATGGCACGACAGAGCGTGATCCGCTGGCCATGCGCAGTGACGTGCACTACTTTGGCAAGCAATCATACCATATCCTCGTCACCGACGCCACAGGCGAGCACCGCCCCGTTCTGGTGCAAGAGTATGACCGGCATGCCCACGAAGGCACCGGCCGGCCACCACCATGGCCCGAACTGCATGGCGATGTCGAGGGACGCGGGCTCTTTGTCTACGTCGACCCCAAGGAACGCAAGCGACTCGCACAGCTCGAGCCTAGGCCTCAGGGGCAGCCTACACTCCGCCGCACCGCGTCGATGCACCTTCCACTTGCGCGTCCGCTGCCTGCTACGCCCGAACTTATGGCGTCAGATAACAGCATGGCCCTCGCGTCCACTGTGGCATCTACGACCTCCACGACGCTCACGTCGCAGACAGCCGGCGTGTCGAGCACGCAGCCCGACAAGCGCGTGCTGGAACTGCATCGCCGTCTGCACACGCCGGTGGAGCGGCCGAAAGACGGGCATGGTGTGATTGTACAGCGCATGCTGCACGGGCTTATGGAAGGCCGCGATCCCACGCTTCGTCGCTCGCGGAGTACCGGCAGTGTCCCGCGCAAGGCACAGCAGGCACGCGATAAAAAGCCAGGGCACTGCGAGAACTGTCGGTGCCGTTTTGATGACTTTTACGAACATACACGCAGTCGCCGGCACCGCAAGTTTGCGCTGGACGAGAGCAACTTCGTCAGCATCGACGAACTGCTGCAGCGCGTACAGCGCGAACCGGCGGGGGTATCGCAATGGAGCGACTACGCCGACGACCGCCTACCCCAGGACGACACACAACATACCCCTCCTAGCTAGCTGTTGACAAATATCTAGGCTTTTTGACTAAGTACATGCGACTGAAGCGGGACACGACCACCGCCACGGCCGCCACGGCCGCCCTTGCGGCGACCATCACGGCGATCGTCCGCATCGCCCGCTGCGCCGCCTTGCCGGTCGCCGCTGCCGTGCTGGCCCGGGCGGGTATGATCATCCGTCTTGGCGTCCAGGAGCCACTCATTCTGCTCGAGCATGCCATTCGCACGCTCAGCAAGCGCCAACGACAGCTGCTGCACACGGTTAAGTTCCGTGCGGCGGAACACGACCACGTTGTGGATCGGGTCGATCGACGCAGGCAGCTCGTCGTTCCAGATCATGCGGCTGATGATCGAGCGCACCGTCGACACAGGCAGCTCAAACATGGTGGCGAGATGCGTGAGCGAGAGCGCGTCGTAATACGACACAAAGTTGAACAGATATGTTCGCAGGCCTTCCTGCTGGATATGCCGGGCAAAGACCTCAAGGATGGCGTCTTTCTGCGGGAGCAGCTTCCAGATCTTGATCGACTGGATCAGCTCAACACACCGCTTCCACTCGCCGCTTTGGAGCGCCTTGCTCGCCTGCATGATATGGTCCCGCGTGTTCTCCGGCGGGCCTGAGAACACAAGCCGGTCCGTGTAGTCCAACATACGACGGAACGGCCGAGAAATCACCTTTTTGCGCAGCTCGAGGTCCGAGCCAGCGTACGCCATATTAGGTACCTCGAGCAACATGCTCGACACGAGGTACACGCACTCGAGCAGCTCGAGGTTGATGTGCATGTGGAAAGGCAGTTGACGCTGGCGATCGAATTTCTCCTGCTCCGTCGAAACGCTGTTGTACATGGTGCCCTTCGACACACCCTGCGCGAGCAACTCCTTGAAGCGGCCTGTGGCGAGGATCTCCTGCAGCGCCGTGTGACATTCACGGACCAGACCCACACGGAACGCACATAGACCCAGCTGCACCAACACACGGTTGTACAGGATCTGCGTCTCGGCATCCGCCATGTGGATCGACTCTTGCAGGTGACTCATCAAGAAACGATCGCGCGCCACATGGTAGTCGGCATGCAAGGCGTGGTGATACACATGGCACAAGATCGCACGCGTACGCTGGCGCTCACTGGCGTCGTCAATACGCTCATACAAGTACACACACAGAGCGTGCACCAGCTGCATGGCACCGTCGCTGCGGCTACTGTCGAACGGTGGCACAATGCGCGATGCAGGCAGATCGGGCAGCGCCTCGCGCGTCGACGTCTCCAGAGCGTCAATGATCACATCCTGCTTCGAGTAGATCAACTCTAGGCGGCGCATCACACAGCGACGAAGCGGCTCAGCGACGGTGTGCGCCATCTTCTCAGGCAAGGGCTGCGCCAGCACCGTCTCAAAGTAGCTCTGGCCGAATACGATCGTCTGATACAGCAGCTTCTCATCGCACAAGCGCTCAACGTACTCGGTCGCATGCGGGTCAATATTCTGCAAGCTCTTCGTGAATTCGTCCTCCAGACGGTCAATGAACGATACCACACTACCACGGATCGGCACAAACGCGCCTTCGCCATTCTCGTTCGGCTTGCGCTCGACTTCGTCGTCATAGTCATCGGTCTCCTCAAGCACCAAGTAGGCTAAGTTCTCAAACAGCACTCGAAGCAGCGTGTTGAGCTCTTCACGCGCCTGTTTCCACATATCCACGGGCATATACGTATTGGCCGACGTACTGTAGTCGAAGCGAGCAGCCACGAGGGTCAGCAGCACACGGATGCGCTGGTACGGCGTCTGCGCACCCTCGTACAGCTTGGTCAGCGTGCTGATCTGCTCATTACGATCCGTACTCTTACGTCCACGCGCCTCGAGAACCGCCGTCAAACCCTTGAACAGCGCCTCGGACGTCATGACCGCCTTGCCACCGGGGCCCACCGTCTGGAAGTCGGCGCTATCTTCCGCCTCCACGGACGGCGCCACGACAGGCGCTGTCGCGGCTGCCTTGGGCTTCAGTTGCGGCACCTCTGGCATGGCCGTAGTGGTCTGAGCCTCTTGGACTTTGGCTTCGTAGCCAGCTGGATCCTCACGGTACTGCTGGATCGCAGTCTCGTTCTCTTTCACAATCTTCTTGACCTTGGACTTCATACCATTCATCGCCTTAGCATTCGGGGCCTTCATCTTCTTCGTAGCCTCCTTGTTCGCTAGGCTCTCGGCAAGGAAGGTTTCCAAGGACGCCATACATTTGATGTACGCAGGAGGGATCACCTCATTAAGCGTGCGCTGTCGATCACACAAGCGCAGCAGCATATCAAATTCTTTCGATATCGTAATCCAGTCGTCGATGCGCTGCGCGTTTTCAATGGAGTGCACACTGGCGTGGAACTCGTCCAGACGCTTATCTTTCGCACTCTTGATCACCTTCGGAGCTTCCTCCTCGCTCTCACTGTCACTGTCATCAGCATCCCGCATAAATCGAGACATCGGCTTGCGAGGTGCGGACGAGGCTGGGGCGTCGCCCTCATCGCTGTCCTCATCACTGTCTTCGTCCTCGTCTTCGTCGCTGTCCTCATCACTATCGCCTCCCTTTTTTGTACTCGACTTCACCTGGGTCTGCTCCTCATCCGACAGCAGCTCTTCCTCCTCAGAAGAATCAGATTCCGAGTCAGAAATCGCACGGAAGAATCGGCTCGACATGCTGGGAAAAAAGTCGTCGTCGGCCTCTGCGGCTGCCAGTGCCGCTGCCCTGGCGTTTTTCTTCTACTTCCTACCCCCTCTTATGTGCCACGTGAGTAGCAAATCACGTGATGACCACGCCCCGGGCCTGACCGGGCGCCAGCGAGCGGTCGAGGGCCGTGTCGGCGCCCGTCGTTTCTTGTAGACGATCAGCACTCTTATCATGGCGTCTCGTTTTGTGCCTCGTGTGTGTAACCAGGTATGTATTCTCTTTTTGCATGTTGGCTGACATTGATAGGCTCGTGGATATGCCTCCCAGGCTGCTGTGCGCCCTCCGGTCCAGATCGAGGGTCTAGCTGGTACGTTGCCATCTTCTCGCGCTCGAACTAACTATGGAAGGCAAGTACGCTATGGCTGCGTACACGTCGGCTCTCACCAAGGGTGAGAAGAACCTCTCGAAGGTGGAGTCTGACCTGAGGTACTTCCACGATATTCTCAAGTCCGACTCGCCTGACGCTTCGAAGCTGCGTTCGTTCCTCACCAACCCAACAGTATCGTCGCAGACAAGGACGACGACCGTGAGCGAGCTACTTGCCAAGCAAAAGGGCGGTGCTGACGAGCTCACGTCGAACCTCTTTGACGCTCTCTCGCAGAACGGCCGTCTTGGTCTCACGGAAAAAGTGATTGAAGGCTTCCTCGAGCTCACGAGCGCCCACCGTGGCGAGGTCATCATCACGATCACAAGCGCCAAGCCGCTCGACAAGTCCATCGCCTCGCGTCTCGAGTCGACTCTCAAGGGCTCGCAGTTTGCCTCGACGAACGGCGCCAAGAGCGTCAAGTTTGACTACAAGGTGAACTCGTCGCTCCAGGGTGGTATCACGGTGGACCTCGGCGACCGTTCCGTCGATCTCTCCGTTGCCAACCGTGTGAACAAGCTCAACGCTCTCCTGCGTGAGTCGATCTAGGTAGGTAGCCACACGAATGGCAGCCCATTCTCCTACTTCCGTGTCTCTTCTCCACACGCTGCCATGGGGCGGTCGGAGACTTGGCATGCGTACAAGCATGACAAGGAGGCCTGGGTGACTGGGCAGAATGGCACTTCCATCGTTTACATTAACGCCATATGCGCTACTTCGCTCGTCTCCTACGCCCTTTGGCTATGCGTGCGGACATGTAGGGTGTATACATGGATGCCCTACGGTTGGGACTTTGGCATTTTGATTTTGCCGCTCATGCTGGCATGTACGGTCTTGGCACATCGAGTCTACTCCCTTGTTGCTTTGATACTCATTTTTGCAGCAGCTTTCGCGATTGTACGCACGAATATGACGTCCAAGCTGCCTTCAGGAGGTCATCCAAGAACATGTATTACGGTGTACCGCGCCTACCTTATGGTGCTTACCATCTTTTGTATCCTGGCTGTCGACTTCCCCATCTTTCCTCGCTTTTTGGCGAAGTGCGAAACATGGGGTACGAGTCTGATGGATTTGGGAGTGGGGTCTTTCACTTTTTCTCATGGTCTCGTGTCGCTGCGCTCGACGCGCAGCTCATGGAGTCGCCTTGCGCGACGCACCGTGCCGCTGCTACTTTTGGGTGTCGTGCGAATCCTGCTCGTCAAGCGCACCGAGTACCCTGAGCATGTGTCCGAGTATGGCGTGCACTGGAACTTTTTCATCACTATGGGCTTGCTGTTGCCCATTATAGAACTGGTGCAGCGTGTATGGCCCATGGCGCCATGGGCTTTAGTGGCTCTCTGCGCATCGATCATGCATGAAGGTCTATTGATGTATACCCCACTGGGTCCCTGGTCCATTTCGGACGTGCGCGATCCAACCAGCTGGGTGTCGCTGAACAAAGAGGGCGTCACCAGCTTGCCGGGCTACGTGTGCATTGCTCTACTAGGTCTTGACGTGGGACGCACGGTCTTCACTACCACAAGAGATCGCCGCGATGTTCATCGTTCTCTCCTGGTCCGTGCCATCGCTCTGTGGACCCTCCTTGTTTGCCTCAGGCTCGTGGGCTCGCAAACAAGTCGTCGTATGGCCAATATGCTCTATGTGCTTTGGTGTGTGGCGTTTAACGTCTCCTTCCTCCTAGGATTTATGCTGCTGGAGCACCGACACAGCGACGCCATGTCGGCGACGCCCCCCCTCTTTGAAAATATCAACCGACACTCGCTGGTCTTATTTCTACTATCGAACTTGGCTACTGGCGTCGTAAATTTGCTCGTGTCGACCATGTACGCCTCCGTGCCTGAGTCGATGACGTACCTGTTCCTCTACATGCTGGCCATGTGTGGACTCGTGCCTGCCGGCCTTTCCCCCGCAGCCGCTTAGTCATTTTGTCAAGTAGACGCTCAACGACCATCATGTCAGCCTCAGTGATACTTCGCGCAGCAATGCGGGCGCGAGTACCGCGCATAGCACGCTCAATACACGCATCGTGTCTGCGTATGCATATACCCAAGGCTGATGAGATGCTCGAAAAGTTCGCAGAGGGTGATCGAGCGCGACTGGCGGACAAGCGCGAGGAAATGATGGCCAAGTACCAGAAAAAGCTGCAGGCTAAAGTCGCTGAGCACGGTTACAAGAGCGTGGATGACTTGGCCCATGCTACTAAGAAGGTAGCTTCAGAGCAGCAAGTCCGCGAGACGGCTATGAAAGCGGCCTCATCACCGGTGGAACATCGCGATGCAGCCTTGCGTCTCAAGTTGCAGGAAAAGCGCCGAAAGAACGAGCAAGCCAAATTGGACCGTGAACAGGATGTATCGAGTCCTGTTCAACCGCTCTCTACGTTCATGAAACTTGAAAAAATCGTGCACGAGTCTCCTGAGAACATCGGCAAGCTGTGGACAGCCTTTCATATAATGAAAAACAAGATCTCGGCGGTGGTGCCTGCTGCGACCTATGCGCAGATGGTCGACACAGCCAAGTCATTCCCGCAATTCGTGCTGCCTCTACCTCGCATAGTCAAGAAGGCTGACGAAGACGGCGAGGCCGAGTCAGGCTACGAAGTATATTATTTACAATGGATTCCGTTGCCTAAACCCGCGGACACCGCGTCCAATGCACCTGCTCCCATGGCCGTACTGTTCACACCACTGGCTGAGTACAAATTGCGGCAAGAGTATGCTCAACCTACCCTCGTTTTGACGCACTATACGGACCTTATCGAGTCCAAAGGGATCGTTTTGCTTCGTGGCGACATTACTGAGAGCGACAAGGGCAAGGCGCATATTCAACAGAAAGATGCACAACTACTTACACTAGGACTGCAGCGCTTCTACCACATTGACTGGGCACTAGAGGGGCTCGATAATGACGAACAGGTCGACCGTCGTCGCGCCCTACTCCGAGCCTTTCACGAGCGGCCCACTGAATTCCGGTTGGAAGAGCTAATTGACGCATCATGGAAAATTTAGCGAGATAGTGGCTGAGGGGGGCATGTACTGCAGGGTGGGGACCCAACCTGGACGTGTTGACAGTCGATAGCAGCCATCGGAGGCGAGCGCAGGTGCCCGTCACTCACAGCGATACATGATGGCTGGACGCATGGTCGACGAGATGACACGAAACTGGGCGTCGAGATCTGGGCACCCGAGACAGAGTAGGCCCGAGGCTTTGACTCTGGCGGATGGGCCACATTGAGTGGGCGAGGAACAGGCGTGACACTCGCATGCAAACTCCGAGGCCAAGGACTTGACCGCGCCGTAGCATGAGGATCACGATAAAACGACATGGTGCGGGGAGTCATACTAATCGAAGACGGACTTTGAGGCTCATCTTCGACACTGCCGTCATCATTGTCACTGTCATCTGCCGCCTGGCCTGACGCTTGCTCCGATATGTCTGTCTCGTCCTCTTGATGTAATAACAAACGCTCGGCCACCAAGGCAAGTTCTTCGGTCTTGTCGTGCTCAGGCGATGGCATGGGCGGTGTGAGGGGCGTAAAAACATGGCCAGGCGTGCTGGAAGCACGCAATAACGGAGGATGCATACTGTGCCGCAGCGAGTATGACTGTCGCGATGCAGGAGCCGTCCAAGCCGTAATCGGGTCAAGACTATGACCAGTCTTGTGTTCCCGACACGGATATGCATCATCCACTTCTAGGCCCTGTTCGACCCATGTAGAACATGGGTCTGATGCGTCATGCTCATTTAGCGTAAGAGACATGGATCGACGTGGTTTTGCGCGCTCCATGATAACGAGTGGCGCTGTGTGTGATCGCTGCTGGGTATAGGAGGTATTTTTTGTATCATGCAACCTTTCATGTGCCACCGATCGACGACATACAGGGGCTTCAACAAAAGCAAGGCAGCCACGGCGACAAATTGATGGACGGTCATTTTCTGCTCGAGTTAGCGCATGATGAGATTCTTTAGATTCCAGAATGCTAGTGACATTCGACTTGCGAGCACCATGTAACAGGATTGAAGAATTAGACACTGTCTTTGATCCGCCTCCCTCGGCAGCCCGATTATACTCGTCATCGTCATCATCGTCACCGTTGTCCTCATCATCGTCCTCATCATCGTCATCATCGTCATCGACGTCATCATCATCGCCCTCATTGTCGTCATCGCCCTCATTGTCGTCGTTGTCTTCATCTCCGTTTTCATCATCGTCCCCGACTTGGCCATGTAGATGAGGAATCACAGCCGGTGAAAGTCGATGACGTCGACAAGTCTTTTCTGGTTCGATTGTGCCACACTTTCGTGGATGTGGCGAACCAACAAGCCCACCGATTGAGCTCTTTCGCGCACGCGAATGAGGCTCTGGCGCACTTTTGTTGTGTGGCTCTTTGAAAAGGGCCTTCCAGGTCCCGCAATTCTTGACCTGGTTCGTCGATGATGTATCTGCACCTGGAAAGCGCGATATTGAACTCTTTACTGGCCAAGGCGATTGCACAACACAAGCTGAAATAGAGGGTTGCTCGACGGGCGATAAAGAAACAGGCACATTTTCCCTCTTCGTAGTATGTTCAAGTTCAACGCGAGGCTTCGCGTCGGCATACCTGATTCGTGTGGCTGACGAGTCACATGTAATTGAGCATGCGCCATTGGTATCGTGTGTTGGTGGATTCATGATGGACTAGATTAGATAGCACTGCGCCGCAGGCACAAATAGAGCCTTAAGCCTCGTGTGCGATACTAATCGTGAAACAAGATATGTGCGTCTGACACAAGGGCTGTTTGTCCTAGCTCTTCAATGATTCTTACACGGTCAGGTAGTGTGACTTGCCACACCGTGATAGGGACCCAATGATACACGTGATCGATCGGGCGTCCGCGTCGTTATCGTGTTCCTGAAAACAGGCTTAGTCAGCAACGATGCATCAGGGATTAATATATGCTACAAACTACTCGGCTCGTTTGGGAAATTTCACAATCATAACGGACGTATTGTCCGTGCTAAAATTTTCAAGGGCGTGCTCCAACAGTTTTTGCGCCGCTTCTTGGGCATCGGTGTATTGGGAAACAAGATCCACTGCATCTTGATCACTCACCACGTCCCATAGTCCATCACAAGCCACAATGAGGAATTCGTCCTCGTCACACAGATCAATACTGGTAGTGAAAGGTGTTCCCACCACAAATTCTTTTACAGAAAAGTCACCAAGCGAACGCGTCACAGCCAAAACACCTACCAGTCAGTATAGCACTCAACTTACCATTCACGCGGTTGTTTAGTAGGAATCCACCCTTTTCCGTAATGCGCTTTGTCTCGAACTGATCCGTTCCCTTGTGATCATATGTGAGACGGATGGCTTTACCTCCGCGACATAGCACAGAGCGGGCATCACCCACATTGGCTGTATACAGGACACGCTTCTTCCGATCATCATTCCCTGGTTCAAGACGAATTAGACTCAGGACAGCCGTGCATCCACTACGAGCACCAGCATTTTTTGATTCAATCTCGAGCTGGTCATCGGTTTTCAAAAATGCGTTTTTCATCACCTCTCGGACATCCATTGTTGGGTGTTCTTGGAGTTCCTTAGCAAGGATATCGCTCATATTGTCACGGCACCATTCTGCAGCGAATTTTCCTGCATGTCCATCGAAAATGGCAAAGTACCCTTGACCAGGTACCTGGTCGAAATCGTGAATGAATGTGTGCGCGTCCTCCATGGTCCGACGCCACTTCCCGTTTTTATCGACGGCTACACCCACGGCAGGATGCACATTGCTTGAAACTGCCAAATTCGCATTAGCAGATAAAGTGATTCCATCTGCATGCTCTTGCATTTGGGCACTCGTGTCAAGCTGGAAGTCGTGTCCTTCAATGCGTAAGAATGGTTACAGGCCTGGAATGGTCTTTGCCAGGCGTACCATACGGTCACGTGCACCGAAAGGGCGTCCATGGGCCAACGTGGGCGTTTCGAGCTACAGTGGCTGCGCTACTGTTACTAAAAACAGGTATCAACGAGTAGATTCGTCTAGCCACCGAAGGCACGTAGTGGCCATGTGCACACTACATTGGACGGCGGGAACCGTAATCAGAAAGGTGGGATCTGGGTCGATAGCCCTTTCATCCGACTCGCTTTCTGATGAAGCCATTGGTTCAGGCGTCACATTGCGACTTGTCGTAGCACTTTCAGGTAATGACGGTCCTTCCGAAACTTCCGTCTCTCCCGCAGACGCTGGCTCTGCATCAGACTCATCTGAGGGCAAGGGAAAATCCAGTTCCAGTCCAAAATAATCACTAGAAGGCAGGACGGCTGAATCAGATAGTTCTGCCATAGAGTCAGATGAGTCCTCCTCTTGATCTTGATTGGTTTGAGACGCCCAAGCGGTATCATCGCAAAACACCCATCCGAACTGACGAAGCCTTCTCCACAAACGAACGCGATGCTGTTGTGCGCGGCGTCGAAGTCGATTTAGGCGATGAAAATGTTGTGTGAAACGATGCTTGCATAGAGCTGATTGGTATGCCATGTAACGTGGGGCCACCTTGACTGCATTTTCAAAGTGAAATCTGGCCGTGCGCCGCACACCTGGAGTTACAATGAAAGATGTAGACATATGCGGTATGTCATGTAAATACTCTTGTGGTTCAGCATGCCCGATATACAACGTTAGGAGACCAAGGTATGTATGCAGAAGGGGGTGAAGTCGATACGGGAAAGAGGTAATGATACTGCTGAGTTCTTCGTGCGCTTGCTGATAATTACCATTTCTGATCCACTCGCGGATCAAAAAAGGCAGGGAATAGGGTCTTAATGCCGTACGTGTCCGTGATATACGCAATAAGTACTTCTGCGCCGCATCATTGTGAGCATCCATGCATGCTATCCGGAGTCCAAGTTTCCATAACTCTAGAGGACGCCAGTCCTGAGATCTAAGAAGAATGATAAAACAACGTACAGCCCGCTCGTGATCTTGACGTAACAGAGATAAGTGAAGCAGATCATGCACACGCCGCATATGTTGGCGATGCTGGTCCGTCAGCGCTGAATAGGACACATTTTTCTCATCGAATGGCTCTGTGTGTGGTGCGCAGTGCGTCAAAGAGGGAAGGCTGTGCGTATAGGTGATATCATGATCATCTTTGTACGGTGGCGGTGGCCGAAACAACGCCGGCGCAGGCTGCATACGGTCGCAGTCAGAAGTGGAGGGGTAGCGGCGCAGGCATACATTTCTATGAACGACGCGCCTGTCGGGAAATTTTCCCCACGTGCACGGATCTGGTCAGGAGCGATCCTCAAGCACGAAGTGGACATCATGGCGGTAAAGCATAGGGAGTCTGTGGATGAAACAGCGTCTCTCTTGGATTCCTGTGCGTCGACGCATGCCGACTTTTCGGACATGGAATACGTCCTTCGTCATGACTTTGCCTCGCACCAATATGCACAGCGTTTTGCTCCAACACGATTCCTTGTTAGTGTGTTTGAGCCAGAACAGCAAGGACCGAGCCTATTTCGTGATCCGCGTATTCGCGTATGTGCGCATAAATACTTACTGAGACAGCCGGATGACGCTGACTTTTATAATATGGTGTCGAGTGTCCGTGACGCGATGTCTACGGGACTCAATCCGCGTATGATTTCGTTGGGTACGAGTGGGTCGTACTTTGTGTGCGATCATGGCAACGGAGATGAGCCGCGCATACGAGGTGTATTTAAACCTATGGACGAGGAACCTTACGGCAACTTGAAGTGCGTGTTTTCCCAGCTCACCTCAGTCCCAAACGTGTATTTTTGCGCAAGTACTTTTGGTGGGCCATGGGCCGTCCTTGGTGCGTGTAGCAACACTGACACGCAGCCTGATTCCTAATTTCTCTTACCTATCCGAAGTGGGGGCCTCGTTTCTAGACGATAGACTCGGATTGGGTCTGGTACCCAAGACGCGTCTTGTTGGGTTTTCGAGTCCATCCTTTCACTATTTATACAAAGACCGCCATCGATGGGAGCAGGGCTGGCAGCCGCTGCCGATCAAGATTGGATCTCTGCAACAGTTTCTTGAGGGCTATGAAAATGCGGGTCGTTTCTTACAGAAGCATGCTCTTCCAGGTCGTTCCAAAGATGTCATGGAACGCGACTTGCGCGAAGAGCATAGGGCTCACCGCCTGAGCCGAAGAAAACAAGGTGCACGACTTCGGATGGCATTTATTGCTCTCAAGCGACTCTTGCTATGCCGCTATGGCCCGGGTCCTTACGGCAGTACTGATGCCAATGACAATGCCTCTTCACCAAAGAAACCGCCACCGTTCACAGAGGAGGCGTCTGCGTATCCTGCAGCAACGCCTATGTCTGTATCAGGTGAAGATGGTTTTGAATGGACGGAGGAAGTCTTTACTGACATGCGTCTTGAGCTCGAGAAGCTCGTCTTACTCGATTTTCTTATGCGAAATACAGACCGCGGTCTGGACAATTTCATGATTCGGTATAATCCCCATCCACGCCCGGGAGAACGACACATTACGATTGGGGCTATTGATAATTCGCTGTCGTTCCCTCATCAGCATCCACAAGGTCTGCGCGATTATCCTTATGGCTGGTTGTACCTTCCGACAGGTCTCATTGGTCTTCCGTTTTCTGATGAGACGCGTCAGCTTTTTTTGCCTAAGCTGACTGATCCCATATGGTGGGCCGGTACCATCGAAGGTCTGCGTCGTATATTTAGTCAAGATGCTCATTTCCACGAGCGTACATTCCAAAATCAAATGTCGCTGCTCATGGGCCAAGGCTGGCTCATTGTACAGTGCTTGCGCCAAAAGTCAGAGGGACCCATCGAGCTATGCGCGCGCCCGAAATTTGTCGTGCGCAGCAGCGTCCAAATGCTTTCACATGCTCAGCTAGCCGAACTGACGGTCACAGACCTAGTGCAAGGCACTACATCATTCTCGAAGGCACGTCGTGACATTACCCACGATCACAAACATAACACTCGGTCTGCTCGAGCTTCTGCCATTAATGTGAAGCCGAATCGCCAAAGCCGTGCCCATCTTGTGACGCAGTCGATGCCATCGGTCCTTCGGTCGCCCAAGTCTCCATCCTTTCCTTTTTCGCCGTCTTCGAATGCGCGTGGTATTGATATTGTGGAGCGGATGGCCATGGAGCAAAAAAGCCATAAGATGGTAACAACAGCAACACCCGCGCCATATGACAGTCCACGAGAGCCACCAAGTTCCAAAGCATCTCGACGAATGCCGCCCTTGGATCTCGCTGTCGGAACAAGCGTATATCCCTTGCCTGTACTGGTCGAAACAGTTGAACCTGTACGACGACGCACGCCTTTTTCTTTCAACTGAGCGCACGAAGTCGCTCGCCAGGCTCGTATCGTGCCTCTTGCATCTCTTGCATCAAATCGCGCCAACGCTCATCATTATGTTGCCAGCATGTCCATATCATGGCCGCGTACATCCGGCGAGTGGGAACAAGTGCACACTGCTTAGTTTGCTCTAATAGCGTGAATGCCTCTTCATACTGCTCCTGCATCAAATGCATTCGCGCCATACGTTCAAAGCAAGTGGCGGTGGGTATAATATCTTGCTCATGCATAAAGGACCATGCGCGTTCTGCCTCGGCCCTATCTTTCGTGTCTAGGCAGCACTGCAGCCACGCTTGGATGATGCCACTCGTTGGCTGTGGCGCTGCATATCCCAGAATCCGGGCGGTCGGCATGTGCTGCAGTTCAGCGGCCGCGTACATGACAGCACTCCATGCTTCCGAAGGCACAGACCGAGGTGCACGTAAAAGTGCCGCAGATGCACATTTTAGTGCATCAATACTCTCGGCCGCCTTGCTCACGAGACGCGCCATGGGAGGTGTTTCGGCACCGCACGCATGCAATTCGCCAAGTGCATCCATCGCCCTGTCGAACTGTTGTGCTTCGCAAAAAGCTTCCCACGCAGGAATCAAGTGGACATCTGTGAGCTCAGAAATGCATGACAGTGCGCTAGACACCAACTCTGTATACCCATGTCGCGACGCAGCATGTAGTATAGCGATCAAAAGGCCTTCGTCGGCCTCGAGAGGACGACTGTGCTCCCACGCCGTTTGGATACCAGGTGCGTACATGTGCACCGCGCATGTGCGTAAAACATTCATCCATACGCGCGCAGAAGCATTGTTGAAGAGGTTGCGAGCCATATCATACGCGATGCGAGGCTCGCCAGCCTGGTGTGCACACCGCACTATATGTAGCAAGGCATCCTCTCCCAGTACCACAGCTCGCGCTCGTGCGGTATTGACAAGTAGGATCATGTATTCAAGATTTGATGTGCGTGCACAGTGGTGAAGCAAGTGGGTATACGTGGTTGGCGTCCAATTCGCAACATGACATCCTGAAAGTATGGTAAGAGGATGCATAGGTTCTGCAGCATAGTACGACAATACGTCTTGGATGCGAGCCACATGATCTGCTTGCACTGCTGCTTCCAATGCCATATCAAGTACATCGATGTGCGGATAAACATGGCACGCTTTCATATCATCCAGTAGAGCTAGAGCTTCGGACACCATTCCTTGCCGCGCAAATACACGCATCATTTGACGCCATACACCCTGCATCTCCACACCATGCCTTTTATCCTTTACCAATTCAGCATGCTCAAGCGCCCGCGCCAGTGCATGACGCGTCGTCGTCGACACACCTCGCGTCACGAGCTGTGCTGCTCGATGCATGCTGAGAGCCAAGTATACCTCCACTATTTGACAAACAATGGCAAGACAGTCCAAGCACCGCCGCAGGGGGCGTCGGCGCCGAGCATGTGGGAAAGTTCACGCCCTGTAGCCATATAAAAGCATGGTCCACAGCATGGCGTCACCATATGCGGCATACCTGCGAGTCGAACACGCTCATTCTCACGAATTTGGACTGCATCGCCACCCAATACGACGGCCACCGCGTCTCGGGCTCCATCACAAATGTCGCATGGCACGCCGTGCCGGTCGTTCTGGGCGACAACTTTTTTCGGTGCCCAGTACTGTCGGAACAGGGATGTCAGCATCCATCGTTGTATATATGTAGTGCGTGGAAAGAGGTCCGGCGGCTCTGTCATGAGGCGCATGTGATCCACGGTCCAAAAATGCTCACAATCACCTACATGTAGTAGCCAGTAGGGTCGGTGAACAGTCAGACACTCGAGTTCAGATATACGCGTGTTTTGGAGTGTGCCGCCAAATTTGGCATGTCGTAAGAACGTCATCATACTCGGCGCGGCTTGCTGAAAGGCACGTACATAGCTGGTATCAGGATCTTTGGCAGGGTCCATTCGGCTGTACAGTTTGTCATCTATCATGACACACACATCCGTCTGAAGTGGAAAGGCATCGAAGCCTGGATATATACCGTTGTCTTGACCTGCATCTTCAGCACCTGTCCAATGACGTGGACATGCCTGAGGCTGGGCGTAACGTGCATGTGGTAAATCACAGTGACGACATGCCATTTCGCTCACAAGGCTTTCAAGTGTGTGTGCTGATGTACATTCGATCGTTTGTGCATGCACAAGCTCTCCATCTATGTCGTGGGAGGCAGGGGTATCATGAGAGAAGTCCGGTGACGATCCGTCTAGACCACGAGATCGGCGGGAAAGCGGCACATGGCGTCGCGAGTAGACAGATATTTGAAGGACTAGTGTCGGGTCCTTTGGAGACACAGCCACATGACCAATGTGGGGCGAGATGCGTATAGGTTTGGTCTCGGCGGCGTCTTGATCACGCACAGGCACAGAGTGTGCATAGGCTTGTACATGTTCATAATGGTCGAACGCAAAGGCTGCGGGGACTTCGGGTCTTTCTTGAGGTGCGGAGCCTAAAAAACGACAAGACCAAGCCTCGTCGGCTGCTGAAAGCGCCTCGCTCTGAGATGAAGGCCTTTGTGTCTGTGTCACCCGAGCACAGCGCTGCTGAACCACTTGCAAGGCATCATGATCAAGCGGGCATGCATACTTGGGAGTCACAGGCACTTGATCTAATACTTCCTGAATACGGACGGTTTGGGGTGTCGATGTGCATGGAAGGAACGCTTCGCCCATTCACAGCGCGCCAAGGCCTGGGTGGTGCTGGCCTAAGACGTGCCCCGTTTTTGCGCTCGTAGGTAGCCTCCACAAAGCCCTGGCCTACCGGTCGATCACCGTCCAGACCCCTCACGAGGCCCCAGTCTACGAGTGGATATGATAAAGACAGCGTCGTATCCATGCTAAACTATGTTACACATACACACCCACCGCATTCATGAGCGCAACAAGGCCGACACCGGCACAGAGACTGCTAAGCAAGCTCAAAACGGGTGCTTTGATCGATCCGCTGGCGTTTGGAAGACTGCGAATACGTTAGAAGGCACGAGAAATACGTACGTGGTATAGAAGAATGCCAGCAGGAATGCAGCACCCAGAGACACGGATGCAATAGCAGGCAGAAAACGGACAGGAATCAGTGGGTTTTGCACAGGCCATGCATTGTATTCGGCCTGATGTAAGTATTTTCGACACAAGTTAGCATACCTCAGCTTGCGCGTATAGCTGCGACATGATCAGATGTGCTGCCTCGTCGTGATCCGCGCCCAAGATGCGTTGGGCGGCCCAGCGTACGAGACCCAATTCCGTCTTCGGCCGATATCTCCACTTCAAAATTGACGCGGTGAGGCGCACTTGCAGCCTGTCAAGCGACCAAAGCCCCATCGTCTCTCATCCTCCAAGTAACCTATGGAATGAAAGCGCTGGCACACCTCGTGAACAGGTCCTTCAGGCGTTTCGAGCGGATGGGAGAGGCCGTATTAGGTCGCGTAGGTCCACTGTTTGTCGCCTTATATGTGATTCTTGTCGGCATGGGCATGATGGCCTTTTTTACTTGCACGTTTCCGAACCGGCTTCCGATGCCAAACGCCCTCGCTGAAATCATGTCGCTCCCATCCATATGGCACTTGATATTAGCAGTACCCAATGCATTCTGGGAAGGCATCGTCACGGATGCGTCGGTGATGCTCCTGTGCTCTATTGTCACCTTACTGTGTCTCTATATTGTGACCATGATGATCTGGTCCTATTATATGGCGTGTACAGTGGGACCAGGGACTGTACAGCACGGACTGCCCTCTCCGAACAGAGAGTGCCGACTCGGTCCGGGCAGCAGGTCGTGGTGGCGCACGCGGCAATATCAAGTTGCCGCGGCCGCTTGCATGAAGTTGCCGTTGGACGTGGAATTGGACATGATATGCAAAAGTCAAAGTGACAAAAACCCATTGCCTGATAAATACTTGTGCGGCAATCCTGAAGAGGATCTCCGCTGCGTATTTCGTTTTTGTAAAAAGTGCAAACCTGTGACACTGGCCAAGGCTCTGTCGTGTCTTCCGCCCGAGTTGCGATGGGAAGAGAAAATCAATCGCCGGGCGGGCGTCATGCAGCAATGGGAAGAAGCTGCTTTGGCCCATACTGATAATCCGCATCAAGCTCCCGATGCACCTGCTGCATTGTTCCATGATCAGGAAGACGAGGGCGAGCACGATATTCACGCATGGCTCGGCGACAAGGAGGCTAAGATGATCGTGTATCCCCCCAAGCCTGAGCGGACACATCATTGCCGCACGTGTAATGCGTGTATCTTGAAATACGATCATCACTGCCCATGGCTGAATCAATGTGTAGGTCTGGGAAATGAACGGTATTTCATATTGTTCATGTTATGGTTCTCCCTTGGTGCTTTCATATTCGCCATCTCAGGTTGGCCTATCGCTTATAATGCTCTGGTGAACAAGATTTGGATATCGACCGTGTTCCCGCGTATCCTATACTTGGCGCTTTATGCAAAGGCCATTGTGATGGGGCCAGCGGTATTTATCCTGGCATTGTGGCATTTGTACCTGGCAGCACGCAATGAAACGTCTGTGGAGAGTCAGGATCATTCACATTACCAAAAAACAGCCAAGGAGCGAGACGCGGTATTCCAGAGCGTGTACGATCTGGGATGGATTCGCAACCTGCAAATATTTTTCAATGTGGGCCCTGGCATGGCAGCCAGCTACTATACCCTTCTCCTCCCAGTGCATGTCGAGCCCTATTCAGACGGATGGCATTGGGCCAAATGCGCTGGTTTTGGAGGACAACACGCTGGTATTATGAGAGAGGAGGAGTTTACAGATGATGAGGGAGGTCCCGACTAGTATATAGACATCCTGAATAAAGTGTTGTGACGAGGTCGACTTGCGCGCCGCCCTTGGCGTTCCCCACAAATATTTTGCCCTGCCATCATGCCTCCCGGACCAGCCTGGGACTATATCCTTAAATTCATCATCATTGGGGACGCGTCTGTCGGCAAATCTTCCCTGCTTGTACGTTTCACAGAAGACCGTTTTTTGGTCGAGTCTGATGCTACCATCGGCATCGAATTTGGATCGCATATCGTGACGCTTGATTCCGGTGAACGACTCAAACTGCAGATCTGGGACACAGCAGGCAGTGAACAGTTTCGGAGTGTACGTCCTGATAACTTATAACAGATCACACGCTCCTATTATAAGGGGGCTGCCGGGTGTTTATTGGTGTACGATGTGACCGAGCATGATACATTTGAGCATTTGCCCAGCTGGCTCGAAGACGTTCGCGAGCAAGCCGAAGAAAACGCCAGCATTGCCTTGGTGGGAAATATGGCCGATCGCCCTAGTACACAACGTACTGTATCAGAAGAGGAAGGCAGAGCGTTTGCTCAACAGCATAAGTAAGTACATTTTGCTGACAGCCCAGCTTGTTATTTTTCGAGACAAGTGCTAAGACTGGCCAGGTACGATGTCTGCATGACTGACACGCAGAATGTGGCTGAAGTATTCGCATCTATCGCAAAAGATATCTTTGAACGATACAAAATGAACCCTCCAGAATCGAGACAGACGGCTAGCCATGTTGAGAGTGTCCATCTTGACGCCTCGACTGCGCGATTCGGAGCATCATGCTGCACGTAAAAAGAGCTTTGTTAGAGCATGTGCAAATAGATATCAACAATAATGTCTACGATGGTATTTACGCGGTAGATGGAGTGATCTCTTCGTTGGACGCAGTTGGCTCCGAACGCCAGTCGCCGCCACTGGTGCCCTGGTGCCAATCTGGAGCATTCCACACGGGCAGGTCAGGGCCGTATTGCTCAATGGCCTCAGAGTGCAAGCGCTCAAGCCGCTCTTTCCAGCCAAGCCGCAAAAAGTCTTCTTTGGCGTGTGCTTCGCGCCTTCTTTCTCGATTTTCGACAGCGAGCTGCTGGTACAACTCACGCACCAAAGGGGGGGACGCGTGTCGAAGATGCATAAAATTACACTGGCCTCCACGATTGCATTCGTTGGTCTCATTTTGTCGGCAGCACGCCTCGCGAAAGTCGCTCACGGGTGAAAGCTCTGCAAAAAGGGGGCGTTGATAGTACCACCGCGTATTTAGACCATCCACGGCGCATTGCGCTTCGTCCTCCGTCTCGTAGCGGGCATAAACGTTCCCAATTAGATGGTCACCCACATTATCGCAGACATGCATCTCAACAAGATGACCATATGCGCTCAGTCCCTTGAAAAAGTCAGCGAAGAAATCGTCAAACTGCTGCTGCAATTCCGCATCGGATGCGCGGCAGTCAGGATCAAGATATTTTGGGTTTTGGTATACATTAGATAGAAGAATGGTTCGAGAGCGCTCGGGTTGAATATGACGACGTGAACACCTGTCTCCGTGCCTACATGCTCCTATCTTGAAATAAAAGGAGCAGTTTACCTTATCTTGTTCTGTGCCATAGTCACGAGACATAGGCATCATGTCGGCCAAGGGGTGAGAAGGAGCGGCTGGTCGCTTCGCACGACGATCGAATGTTCTCCACGTGGTACCACGTGATTTCACTCGCTTGAGGACGACGCTAGTAGCATTCACGTCGACCAAATCGACGCGCGGCGTGTGGGCTGCCATACATTAAGCATAAAAGCAGTCTGGGTGGATGACTGTTAGCCATCGCAAACCGCGCCCGACACACTCGAATCAGGAGCGATCATGTACGTTTCAAATTGCTTACTATTGCAGCTGCTTCTGAGCCGGGTGTGCGATACCACTGCGATGTGTGCGGTGCAGATATCACATTGACCGTGCGCATTCGGTGTGCGGGTGGATGCGAGGATTTCGATTTGTGTGGTACATGCTTTTGTACTGGCTCGGAATTGGGTCAGCACAAAGCATGGCACGACTACCGTGTCATTGAGCAGCATGCGACGCCTGTGTATTGTCCAGACTGGGGCGTGGATGAAGAACTGCTACTGATTGATGGATGCCAGCTATATGGTGTGGGAAACTGGGCAGATATTGCTGACCATATAGGTAATCGCACCAAAGAAGAGGTACAGCGTCATTTTATCGATGTGTACATTGAAGGTAAAAATGGTACGCCGTCCGGTGAGGCGCGTGCCCAAAAAGCTGTGGATGCATGGCGCGAAAACCACGCTTGTGACCAGGAATTTCAGGGCGAAGAGCCGCTGCCCATCGTGGGACCTGACCAAGACTTTCACGCCGACATCTCTCCCGACGAGTTTCAGCTACAGCGTCGTCAGCGCATTGAACAGTTGCGTGCTTCGCAGATGCCGATTGTACCGCCCAAAGCTGCCAAACCGCTCGTCTCAGCCCCTACGACTCACAGCGAAATTTCAGGATTTATGCCCGGACGATTGGAGTTTGAACAAGAGTTTGAGCAGGAAGCGGAGCATGCTGTCAAGGACATGGAGTTTGGACTGGTATATTCGTTTGGGGGTGACACAATGCCGACGGAGAAAGAAGCATTGGATGGGAAGAGTGCTACTCAGGGCAAACCACGTATGGAGTCTAGTGGACGCGGTGGTCCGGTCCCGGTTGCCGTGCCAAACCAAGATGATATGGAAGAAGAGACGTTTTCTGACGCCCTCGATACGCATCCCCCACCTGACGAATCTATGCAAGTGGACGAAAAACCGGAAGACGCACAAGAAAATGCGGTGCCAGATACCAAAGCCGAGGCGAAAACAGAAGACGCCACCCATGATGATCATACCCCTGACTGGGAAGAAGATCCGACCGACTTGGAACTCAAACTGGCCATCCTCGACATTTATAGCGGCCACTTGGACCGCCGAGCTCGTAAAAAGCAGTTTCTTTTTGAGCGCAACTTGGTGGACTACCGACGAAATACAGCAGGGGAGCGCCGGCGGCCCAAGGAGGAGCGTGATTTGCTGGCGCGTATCAAGCATTTTTCGACGCTTCAGACAGCCATGGACTTTGAAGAATTATACCAGAACCTATGCTATGAAGAGGCACTAAAAAAAGTCGTTCGGCAGCTTCAGCAGTACCGTACATTGGGCATTACGACGCTGTCCGAGGCAGCACGCTACGAAAGTGAGCTGGCCGAGCGCACGAAACGGCAGATGGAGGCCGCAGAAGGAACGCTGCCTGCCCAGACAACAGGCCGTGCTCGGCACCGTGATCGAAGTCAGTCCGTCCTGGATAAGAAGGAAGGCGATGAGTTTTCCTTTGCAAGTGCGCCTTCGATCCAATTGCTTTCGCCAGAGGAGCAGCAGCTGTGCTCGGCGCTGCACATTCTTCCCCAGCCCTTCCTGCTTCTCAAGTCGGTCTTGCTCACAAGCAGCTTTGTGCACCATCGGGAGTTGACCATCGAGCACTGGGTGCATTTGTGTGCGATTGATCGCCGCAAACTTGCGCACATATACGACTTTTTCCGCGATCGTGGCTACTTTCAGGCCGTGACGCAGGCGTCGGCCTGGTCAGAGGCGCCGCCTCCGTCGACACGGGCGTCGTCTCGCGCTACGACAGACGACGGCGTTCGGTCGTAGACATACCCTACAGAGATATCTAGTGTATATGTATCTATGCGACAAAGGTACGTGCGTTCTCAAACATGCGGAACCATGGACTGCGTCCGTTCCAGCGGTTGGCCATGTCCGACGGCACCCAGCTGAGTGCTTGTGTCGCCACGACACGCTCAGGATGCGGCATGAGTGCTAGTACCCGGCCTTTGTTCGCCGTCACACCGGCCACATTGGCTGTCGAGCCGTTGGGGTTGAGGGGGAAGCGGTGGTCCGTGTACTTGAGCGCGATGCCGCGTTGGGCATCTAGTCCTTCGAGCGTCGACGAGCCACGGAACGAAGCTCGGCCTTCAGCATGAGCGAGTGCGACTGGGATGCGGCTGCCTTGCATGCCACGGAAAAAGATGCAGTCGGTCGACTTGATCTCCACGGTCGTAAACCGTGCTTCAAAGCGGCCACTTTCATTCGGCGCAAACAGCGGCCAGTGTTCAGCGCCGGGAATGAGACCTGCACGGCCAAGCACACTGAACATCTGGCATCCATTGCACACGCCGAGGGCGAATGTCTTTTCGCGCTGGAAGAAGGCCGCGAATTCAGCATTCACGTGTGGTGAGTGCAGAATCGACTGGGCCCAGCCACGGCCGGATCCCAGCACGTCACCGTACGAAAAGCCACCACAGGCAGCCAAGCCCACAAACGGCTCCAGCGACACGCGCTTCGACAGCAAATCGGTCATGTGTACGTCCACCACGCAGAAGCCCGCCTGAGCGAAGGCCCATGCCATCTCGACATGGCCGTTCACGCCCTGTTCACGCAAAATGGCCACACGTGGCTGCGATGCGAGGGGCCGCTCCACGGTATCAGGATCCGACCACTTGGACGAGTCGGCGGGCGAAAACGTCAGTTCGTACGTCAGAGCTGTGCGTTCGCTGCACTCACTAATCAGCGCATACTCCTGCTTGGCCGACTCTGGATTGTCTCGCAGCGTCTGCATGTGGAACGACGTCGCAGCCCACGCCTTTTGGGCGTCGGCGCGAGTCGTCGAATACACTGCCTGACCATGGCAGCGGACGTGAATGTCTTCATCTTCCAAACGCACGTGACCAATGACGCGTATGGCCTGACCAGGCACACCGAGACTTGTGAGCACAGACGTCACAGCAGACACGTCAGCGCTGCGCACTTGCAGGACGGCACCCAGCTCCTCATTAAAGAGGGCCGCGATAGGCGAGGCACGCACAATTTGGGAAATGTCCAGGTCGACACCCACACGTCCCGCAAACGCCATCTCCAGCACCGTCGTCAGCAGACCACCATCCGAACGATCATGGTATGCATGCACAAGCGGAGCTGCCTGCGGCATGTTGGCGTGCAGCTGCTTGAGCATGGCCATGGCATGGAAGAAGGCCTTGAGCACGTCCGCATTCTCCACATCCGGCGACTCCGTTCCCACTTGACGGAACACTTGCGCCAACGCGGAGCCACCCAGACGTTGATGGCCATTGGCCAGGTCAATCAGCACTAAGCTCGATTCCATGCGCTGAAGCTGCGGCGTCCAAGTCTCGGACACGCGTTCCACGGGTGCAAAGCCGGTAATGATGGGACTCAAAGGTGCATGCACCGTGCGTGCTTCGCCGGCCTCTGTGCGCCATGACATGCCCATCGACATCGAGTCCTTGCCGACGGGAATCGACAGGCCCAGCTTGGGACACAGGTCCAAGCCAATGGCCTGGACGGCGTCGTACAGAGTCGCGCCGTCCTGCTCATATCCAGCCGAGCACATCCAGTTGGCGCTCAGCTTGACCTTGGTAATGTCGTCGACGTAGGCCGCAGCCATATTGGTCAGCGTCTCAGCTACAGCCATGCGCGCTGCGGCAGCGCCACTCAGAATCGAGAGCGGCGTGCGCTCGCCACTCGTCATGGCCTCACCAGGCGCAGCGTCATCGAACGAGTACGACGTGCGCGTCACAGCCACATCAGCCACAGGTACCTGATACGGACCCACCATCTGGTCACGCGTAACTAGACCCGTGACGCTGCGGTCGCCGATCGTAATCAGATAAGCTTTGCTGCCGACAGACGGCAGGTGCAGCACACGGTCCGCAGCCGCAGCGATACGAGCCTGCTCGTCCAAGCCCGGCAGGTACGCCGACAGCGAAGCATCAAATGCCTGCAGCTGGCGCTCAACATGCACGGCCGAGCGCTCCATTTTGGGCGGCTTGCCAAAGAGCGTCGACATGGGCAGATCAATGCACGTCTCGTTCCGCAGTCGGTCATGGAGCACGAGACGCTGCTCTTGGGTGGCGTAGCCAACGACAGCGATCGGACATCGCTCACGCTCGGCTATGGCCTTGAAGGCGGCGAGATTCGAGGGGCGGACAGCCAGCACATAGCGCTCTTGGCTCTCGTTGCACCAGATGGCCAGGGGGCTCAAAGATGAGTTACCCAGAGGCACGTCACGCAGCTCAAACACGGCACCGAGACCGGCGTCGTGCACAATCTCTGGCAGCGCATTGCTCAGACCGCCAGCACCCACGTCATGGATACTCTCGATCGGGTTCGTCTGGCAGGTGCAGCAAAAGTCAATCACCTCTTGGCAGCGGCGCTGCATCTCGGCATTCTCACGCGACACACTCACAAAGTCTAGCTGTGACCGATTGCCTTCGCCGCCACCAGCCAGCGAGGAGCTCGTACCGCCTCCGAGGCCAATCAAATAACCAGGACCGCCCATGACAATAAGCGCATCACCCGGCTCAATGTGGCCCTTGAATGTGTAGGCAGGGCGCACATTGCCCAGACCACCAGCCAGCATGATCGGCTTGTGGTAGCCACGCCACTCCATCGTGCCCTTGTCGGTCGGCACCTTCTCACACAGCGTGCGCCAGAAACCAGTCAGAGCCGGACGTCCAAACTCATTGTTAAACGATGCCGAGCCTATCGGCGCGTCACGCATGATCTCGAACGCACTCGAGACATGCATCGGCTGTCCCACGTCCTCTTCCCACGGCTGCCGCGCTTCGCCAGGCAGCAGCAGATTCGACGTCATGAAGCCGGCCAGACCCGCTTTAGGCTTGGAGCCACGGCCCACGGCACCTTCGTCACGAATCTCGCCACCTGAGCCCGTGGCGGCACCTGGGTACGGCGAGATGGCCGTGGGGTGGTTATGAGTCTCGACTTTCGCCAAGATCGGCATCGCCTCTCGACGACCGATGTACACGTTTGGGATCGCAGGCGATGAGGCATCAGGCACAGGGAGGAAACGAACGCCCTCCGAGCCATCCAGAACGGCGGCATTGTCCGAGTACGCACTGATGGTGTGGTCCGGCGTCACCTTGTGTGTGTTGCGGATCATCGCAAAGAGCGACTGCGGCTGCACTTTGCCATCAATGGTCCACGTTGCATTAAAAATCTTGTGGCGACAGTGCTCCGAGTTGACTTGAGCAAACATGAACAGCTCGACATCCGTGGGGTTCCGCCGTAAAGGCGCAGTGTCGCCCTGTCCACGCACAAAGGCGTCGACAAGGTAATTGATCTCATCCGGTGCTAGCGCCAGACCATACTGCTTGTTGGCGACCTCGAGGCTGTCGTGTGCTGCTTCCCAATTGGTATCATCTGCCGACGAAAGCAGCTCCACAATCCGTAGCTCACCGGGCTCGCCATGGCCGAAAAGTTCCTTTATGTGTACCGACGGCGGCTCGCGCGAAATAATCTGGGTCATACGGTCGTGTAGGCATGACTGCACACGGCCCAACTCGTCGTCAGAAAGCGGCTCCATCACATCGAGAACAAAAGCCATACCGCGTTCCATACGCGCAATCATGCCATCCATCTCACAAATATGCGAAATATCCGTGGCCTTCGATGACCATGGCGTCGTGTTGCCGGGACGAGGCAGGACAAAAAGGACATCCTTACCAGCCGTCCTCTGTCCCTGAAGCGCGAGCTGGACAACCTCACGCGTGCCGGGCAGCACAATATCATCACCGTAGTTCAAAAGATCATCCAGACGCTGACGCTCGGTAATCGACGCGTCTTGGAGAATCGATAGCTCGTCGTGCGAAGGCACAAGGACCAGGTGCAGAAACACGCCATCCAGATGCTGGACGTGCGGGGCGACAGCCTGAACCTGCTCCAAAAGCTGCTTCCGCTTAGCCTCTAGCGACGTCGAGGGACCAAGCAGCGTAATGCACGGTGGGGCATCCATCGGGAAAGCGGGCAATGCGCGGCGTCGCTACAGGGCCACGGCAGGAGGAAAAAAACTCGTGGCTATGGCTTCGTTCCTTTTTTCGGCCAACGCCTGACGCTCCCTTTGGGGCTTATGTCAGCGCAGCACGCCTGATCGTCTTCCAACGCCGCCACCATGGGCGAGGAAGTTGTGTTCAAAAAGCGGCCTCGTGCTGGCTTGCGTGACGTGCGCAAGCGAGTGGTAGAAGACGACAAGGACGATGCTACGTCTTCTGTCGTGACGAAAAAAACGAAGGGCGAGCGCGATGCAGCAGCGGCGGCGAGCCTTGTGCCTGACCGATTCGGCGAGACGACCGTGCACGCGACAGAACGGGCGAATGACTCGGCTACGAATGCCAATGCGAATCGTGAGGATGCGACGCGTGGTGCGGATTGGGATGTAGCGGAGGAGATGCAGTATTTCCATGAGACGACCCAAGCGCCCAAGACGAACGACGATGGAACCTATCGCGGCATGGCCCATTATGCCAAGTACACACAAGAGCGTGACGACGGTACATCGGCCAAGTGGAAAGCCAAGGGACCGATGAAAGCGCCTGCGAATGTGCGCACAGTCACGGTTGTGGACTACCAGCCCGACATTTGCAAGGACTATAAGGAGACGGGCTACTGTGGATTTGGTGATACATGCAAATTCCTGCACGACCGAAGCGACTATCTAGCAGGATGGCAAATGAACTCAATGGGTGAGGCGGCTGATGCGCGCGCGGGATCGTACGGTGCAGACCTTGAGGACGACGACGACAAGGAAGAAGACATTCCTTTCGCTTGTCTCCTTTGTCGCGAGCCGTTTACAGATCCCATTGTGACATTATGTGGGCATTACTTTTGTGCCAAGTGTGCTATTGCGCGGTTCACCAAGACGCCCAAGTGCTTCGCCTGTGGAGCCAAGACACACGGGCTGTTCAATTCGGCCACGAAGATTATCGAGCGGATGAACAAGCGTCAGTCTGACAAAGCCGAGGCCCGCGCGGAGCGGCGCCGAATGCACGGTTTGGACAATGAAGATAGCGCTATCACGATCGATGGTGTGTCGTCCGGAACTTGAACGCACCAGGCGTTTCAAGTTTGGAGCCCAAGCGCCACATACCCAATCGACACCGCTTGGCGTGTTCTTCTGCCCGTTCCAGCGCCTTACGACCTGACGTCGCTCCGAACAAGAGCCGCGACAAGAGCGATGGTGGACCGTACGTCGCATTGGTGCTGCGGTACACGGTCGCCAAGCCTTTTCGCACGAGTGCCAACGATACGTTCGTGGGCCACAAGTATGGCCATCGGTACACGTAGGGCGTACCGACGAGGCGTTGGTACTGATCGATGAGGGCCATATCGAGCCACACAGTACGTCCCTCGAGGAGTCGCCGCAGCTCCTTGTGTGCCACATCTGCATATGGCTGTGCCTCGCGGCCAAAGTGTGCGGCCTCGGGTGCATCCACACCGGCTAGTCGCACAGAAATGGTCTGATGTCGCAGGTCGGATGCCTTGGTCGGCGGCCTGTGCCACCGCTGTCGAAGAAACGGAATCCCTGGTGTGTGGTACAAACGGAAGCCATCCGCGTCGCCCACACTGGTGACGCGGCCCACGATACGTCTCCGCGAACGCAATATCGAGGGCGTGATGTATGAGGCGTTGGGTATACGCCGGAAAAATCGGCGCCAAATAAGAAAGGACCCCGCAATGGTGCCAGCACTGACGCATGCTGCTCCCACCGGCGTCGATACTGTCTCAATGAAAAGCCGAATGGGCCATGGAAAAGTGAGTATCGGTGCATCCTCGCACGGTGCATGCACACGAAATGGGTCGCTGTCGCCCTTGGCCACGACACGCAGCCAATCGTCGCCCATGTGATCGCGCAATTGCTCCATGCGTTGCTTGTATGTATCGAATGTGGCAGCGGCCTCAGGGCGCCGTGTGGGCGTTTTTGGATGACTCTTTTTGCGCCGCTCAGTCGATGTGATGGTGGGAGAGGTGGTGACGTGGCGCACCTTGGGTGCATACCGCGCCTCAATGACAGCACTATCGCGCTGAGGTTGCATGGCGACGCGTTGGGCGAGCATGGATGAGACCCGTCGACGTTCAAAGAACCCACAAGGTGCATCGTCCAAGACCACGTGTTTGTGCTCGAGCGCAAAGAAGTAAAAGCACGCGACACGTGCGTCGGGATGTGTGGTGAGCAGCGGATTGGAATGGATCCAGACATGCGAAATCTGGGGCAGCGTAGCGAGGCGTCCCACCTCGCCGGGATCTTGTATCATATTCGTGCGCAGATCGATTTGCTCGAGTGTATGTAGCCGCTCGACGCCACACAAGCTCTCAAGACGGTTACCGCCAAGATTCAGGATACGGATGTGTGGTAGCGAGAGGTAGATGCCAAGGACGCTGTCGATCATATTGCCCGACACATTGAGGGCCTGAAGTTGGTCCAAGGACTCGAGGGCAGGTGGCACGGCATTCAAGAGGTTGTGGGACACGTCTAAGTAGCGTAGCGACGGAAGGATCGTGGTCATGGACGAGGGGATAAATGTGAGCTCGTTGTAAGCAAGGCATGCGTACTGGAGCGCGTGCCAGGCAGCAGCAGGAAGGGACTCGATGAGGGCGTCACGCAGCACGAGGCCGACGAACAGGTCTGTTACATCAGCCATGCTGATATGTGTGCACACCAGCGAGGCGAGTTGAATGCTCAGGCGGTCCCATCCGACGATAGAAGCGGGATCGACGCCATCCAACGCAAGGTGCCGGATACCTTTGCATACAAACAGTGGTGTCGCATGCTCGCCCGGAAAGTCGGCGAACGCAGAATGCACGGACGTCGGTGGCGGAGTGATACGTAGTGACGACACGCGGCTTAGCACGGAGTAGAGGTAAGCGTACAAGCGATCAGGATCAGGGGCATCTATTGTGCCGCCCCACCATGTTGATACCGATGACTGAATGGTTTGCTGGATCGACGCGATACTGTAAGCATCGCTGTGGGGGATGCCCGTGCTAACGACACCTGGCAACGAGCGTCGGGGCGTGCATGGCACATCTAGCGGGCCCACATCGAATCCAAGGCCTTCGCATCGCACAAGCAGGTAGTATAGGTGATGCACATCGATTTCGAGCGCACACACCTGCTCAGCACGGAACAGCGCTGCCTCATGGCGCTTGATCCATCGTGCCCATGTTGTGAACCAAGCGTCCATGGGTAGGTGGAGGAAGAGGCGCTTTTCGTCGGAGGCCGCGTGGCTTTTTTTCTTCTTGCGTCATTGTATGCCCCTAGGGCTGGGAGTGTGTCAAGTTTGGAGACAGACTCTTTTGCGACGAGCCTTTTTGCGCCCAGTACTTCCTACCAGAGCGTTTTTTTTTCAGCGTAGTGCAATGACAGAAGCTGAAGCGGCCGTGAATCTGCTGGCTGACCCTGAGACGGGCGAGATGATTAGCAAGAGCGAGCTCAAGCGCCGGCAAAAGCAGCGGCAGAAGGAGGATCAGAAGGCGGAGAAGGCCGCCAAGATGCAGAAGGAGGGTGATGCTGCGCCTGCCAAGGCTGGTGCGAACTTGGCAGCGGAAGATGCCCTTACGCCGAACCAGTACTACGAGATGCGGTGCCGTGCGATCCAAAAGCTGCGTGAGACCCGCCAGCCTGATCCGTACCCGCACAAGTTCCATGTGTCGATCAGTCTGACAGACTTTATTGCGCAGTACCAGGACAAGGTCGAGGCGGGCTCGCAGCTTCCTGACGTGGTGTCTGTGGCCGGCCGTCTGCACAACATGCGTGCGTCTGGCCAGAAGTTGCGTTTCTACGACCTGCACGCTGAGGGCGTCAAGATCCAGATCATGGCACAGATGCAGGACCACAAGGAGGGCGACTACTTTGAGGCGCACGACCTGCTTCGCCGCGGCGATGTCGTGGGTGTCAAGGGTGTGCCGGCCAAGACGAAGAAGGGCGAGCTGTCGATTGTGCCGCATGCGATTCAGCTGCTTTCGCCCAACCTCAAGATGTTGCCGAAGGCATCGGGTGGTGGCTTTACGGACCAGGAGCAGCGCTACCGCAAGCGCTACCTCGACCTGATTATGAACCAGCCCGTGCGTGACATTTTCGTGAAGCGTGCGCGTACGATTCAGTACATCCGACGCTACCTGGATACGCTGGGCTTCCTTGAGGTCGAGACGCCGATGATGAACCAGATTGCTGGTGGTGCGAGTGCCAAGCCGTTTATTACGCATCACAATGACCTCAAGATGGACCTGTTTATGCGTATTGCGCCGGAGCTGTACCTCAAGGAGCTCGTGGTTGGTGGTCTCGACCGTGTGTACGAGATTGGCCGTGTGTTCCGTAACGAGTCGATTGACCAGACGCACAACCCCGAGTTTACGACGTGTGAGTTCTATATGGCGTATGCGGACATGTACGACCTCATGGATATCACTGAGAGCATGGTCTCGGGTCTCGTCAAAGCTGTGACGGGTGGCTACAAGGTGACGTACCACCCCGACGGCAAGGACGATCCGAATGGTCGGGTGTATGAGATCGACTTTTCGACGCCGTGGAAGCGTTTCGAGATGATCCCCGAGCTCGAGAAGCAGCTGCAGGTCACGTTCCCCCCGGCCGACCAGCTGCACACCGAGGAGACGCGCCAGTGGCTGAGCGACCTGTGTGCGAAGCACAATGTGGACTGCAGCGAGCCACGCACGGCCAACCGCCTGATCGACAAGCTCGTGGGTGAGTTTATCGAGTCGCAGTGTGTGAACCCATCGTTCATCATTGGTCACCCTCAGATCATGTCGCCCCTCGCGAAGCGTCACCGCTCGATCCCTGGCCTTTGTGAGCGCTTTGAGGCGTTTGTGGCGACGAAGGAGATCGCGAATGCGTACACCGAGCTGAACGACCCGTGGGTGCAGCGCGAGAACTTTGAGGAGCAGGCGCGCCAGAAGGATGCAGGCGACGACGAGGCACAGGCGGTGGACCACGTCTTCCTCGATGCGCTCGAGCATGGTCTGCCACCGACGGGTGGCTGGGGTCTGGGTATCGACCGCCTCGTCATGTTCCTGACGGACTCGAACACGATCAAGGAGGTGCTGGCGTTCCCGGCGAACAAGCCGGAGCAGTAGCGTGAATCCATGCGAGATAGTCACGTACGCCCTCCAGTTGCATACGTAGCGCATCACTAGCACTCTGCTTACGCGTGACGTACGCGAGGATCGCTGAGACTTGGTCGGGGTGCGTCGCAGCGAGCCATGCGTGGTCGTACACCAGCAGGGCATGCGACCAGTGTCCGGACGAATGCGGGAGCAGGCCAAAGCGACCACCACTCGCGCCGAGAGCTGCCTGCGGCTCACAGGCCGGGAGTAGGTGCCAGAACGTCCTGCCTTCGGCGTCGCGTCCCAGGGGGCCCGAGCGGAAGCCGGCGCGGCGCTGAGCGAGATACGCCTGCGCACGCGCTTCGAGCTGCCAGTGCGTGTGTGTCTCGGCCAGCTCCTCTCGTTCGCTCTTCCAGCGCGCGTATTTAGGCGACGACATGCTCGGTGCGCGTTTTTTGTGCGTGCGCATCACCTGCTCGCATTCCGCCTCGACGTCCGTGACGCGCTGCCGCGCGCGGCGCTCGGCGTCCGCGGCAGGCTCGAGCAGCGGCTGGACGAGGCGGTGCAGGGGACTTTCAAGCGGTGGGCGCGCATAGCTCAGGGCGTCGCACAAGTCGACGAGGCAGGCGATTTTGCTTTCGAGGGACATGGGCGGCGCATCGTCCGTGAGGCGTTCGCGCGTGCCGAGCACGCGCTGTGCGCGCTCTTCCATCTCGGCGCGGCGCTGACGAGCAGCGCGATCGCCAGCGCGTCTCGAGCGTCGTACGCCGACTTGTTCCTCGTCTTCGTCGATCGTCTGCTGCAGCGCAGCCTCGAGGCGTGCCGTGCTGCGCGTGCGTCGCGGGCCCACCGGCGAGTCGGGCACGTACGTCGCACGCTTAGAGCCCCATACAGACGTGTCGACGGCGACGTCCTCCAGGATCGTGGGCTCAGCAAACGTATCGGCCAAGGCGCGCGCCCGCGCCCAGGGCGTATGCGCCGCGGGGGACGCAAACGTGCGCAGCGCCTGGATGGTGTCGTGCGTGCGACTCGTCGGCTGGCCATGCTCGAGCGATGCAAGATGGGCGAGCGGGAGCATCAGGCGGCACAGCAGCTCGTACGCCAGGGCCTCGTCCCATGTGTGCAGCGCGTCCAATCGCGGCAGGGGCCACGTAAGCGCCTCGACGTGATCGAGATGCACCATATACGCGTATAAATACAGCCGCGCTTGCATGTTAGGGTACGGCAGCGGGCCCTCATACCACACCGGCAGCGCGGGAAACTCGGCACGCTTGAGCTTGATCCGCTGCGTGCGCGGCGCCCAAGACAGGTGGGTCTGCTGCATGCTCGTTGTGGAGAAACCACCACGTATGGGCCGCGCACGACGCCGGCGAACGTCGGCGGCGGACCCGATCGAGGCGGAGCGCAGCACGGTCGCGTTCCCGGTCGCGGACACCTCGACGGGGCCGCCGTTTCCGAGTGCACGTACGGTGTGCGTGCATCCGCGCACGCCTCTGCTCGCGCTCTGTGAAAGTGAGGTGGACATGCTCGGTGCGCCTGTGCCGTGGTCACGGTGGCTGGGACGCGTATCGCGAGGACGTGGCGCCGCGGTGTGTACGCACGGCACGCTGAGCGACGTGAGTGGACTATCTCAGGGCGAACCGCGGTCCTTTCAGTGCGTGCTGGACGGCGCCGAGGACGCCGCCTTGCCTGTCACGTTTCGTGGACCGTATGCGGCGGCGCTGCATGAGGTGTGGCGTCGGCACACGCATGACGCGCCCATGCCCGTCTTTCTCTCTGGCTTCGGTGGCGACGTGGTGCGTGTGCGATCGTCGCCGCCGCGCGCGGGCCTCGTGTTCAGCGAGCGCGTCGCCCTCAAGGCGCTGTTGCACACAGACGCGGAGGAGGAGCTGCTCTTGTGGTTCGAGGGCGATCGATCCCGCCCCACGACGCTCGTCATGCAGCCGCCGAAAGAAGCCGACGAGCAGGCGGCGCCGCCCCCGTCACAGACGAGCACGCTCAGCGACGCGTCCCTGCCGTCTTGGCCCGGCCACGTCCTCGACCTCGCACGGCCCGGCACGCTGGATGGGACCACGTACACACCACTCGCCGACGTCGAGGTGCATTCGACCGTGCATGTGATGGGCGTCGTGATGGACAAGCCCGTCGTGCACTTACCACGCGCTCGTGCGCACGGCGGCATGACAGATGCCATGGTTCGTCTCGCCATACAGCCGCCCAAGCCATGGGACGGCGGCGCGTCGCTGCTCGTCATGAATCTGTTTGCACGCCATCTCGATCGACTGCCGACGCATGTCGTGCGTGGCGACGCGCTGCTGGTTCGACAGCTGCAGATCCAGGCGTACCAGGGCAAGGCGCATGGCGTCGGACCCGCGTTCCAGCCATATGCGTGGGCAGCGTGCCATGCGCCGCACCACTGCACGGCGTCGCCCGGCACCGAGCTAGGCGCCGAGGAGCGCGCCGCCCTCGTGCAAATGGTGCAGCACGGCACGTCCGCAGCGGTCAGCACGCATCCGCTCGTGACGCTCGATGCGCTGCAGCCCAATACGTACGTCGACATGATCGTCGAAGTCGTGCGAGTGAAGCACTTTGGCGCCGTGCCCGACCTCTTCGTCGCGGATTACACGACGCATCCACTCATTCAGGGTCACGATGCTCTGCTGGCCAAGCATCACGCCCGGCCGGACGTGCCGGATCACATGGTGTTTCAGATCGGGCTGTGGGGACAACAGGCAGGTCTGTCGACGCGCTTACAGCCGCGTCAGCTGATCCGCATCAACAACGTGCGCATCAAGACGAACGCGCTTGGCATGCTGCAAGGCTCGCTGGGCACATCCACCGACCGCGGCTACAACGTCGCTGTGCTGTCCGAACGCGATCCGCTTGTGCAGCCGCTGTGCACGCGCCGCGCCGAATGGCTCGATGCGTGCACGTCGGCCAAGCGGCCACGCCTGTCGCCGCCCAGCCCGGTGCGGCCCCCACGCTTCGAGCTCTGGGAGGCGGAAGAGCCACTGATTCGCTCGATTTTGGACGGGTACTCCCCGGCCGTTTTGGATACCCCGTGCTGCGTGCTGCGTGTGTCGCCCGAGCACGACTGGCTGCGCGCTTACTGCTCGACGTGCCACCGGATCCTTCCACAGGCGCACGCGTTCTGTACGACGTGTGCGGACGAAGACGGCCACGCCCTTGTTCGTGTGCTGCATCTGGTCCTGCATGTGTGCGACGCAAGTGATGCACCTGCCTCGCGACGTGGCGCTGAGTACATCGACACGCTACCGCTCGTGGCCACCGGACATGTGGCCGCAGCCTATCTCGGATGCTCGGTGCAAGAGTACGAGTCAGATCGCTCCGCCTCGCATGACCGCATCCTGGAGCGCACGACGCGGCCTGCCGCGCACCCCGTGCATGTGCGTGCCTCGCTGCAAGATCATGATACCTACATCATCGACGAGCTTCACTTTCCTACATAGTACGAGTACTGCGACACCATCGCCACGATCGAGCTTGACGCCACAAGGATGGGGCTGATAGAACCTGCGGCAGTCGCGAGCGTACCAAAGAACAGCATCTCGCTCACAAAGTGGTAGCATGCGATCACAAAGGTACCGAGACACAGGATGTACGCACCACGCTCGTTCATGTGGTACGCGGCATACACACGCACCATCGCCGACGTCACGTTCCACAACCCAAACAGGCGAGCGGCCAGGGGCGTGGCCTGGCGCACGCCCTCTCGCGACGCATACACTTTATGGCTGAACACAGGCCTGAGCGTGTTCTGCACACCATTCAACGCCGCAATCACGCCGACCAACAGCAGCCACTTCGGCAAGACGTGGGCAGGTAGCCAATCCATGTCGTGGAGGGGGCAGAGGGACAAGCGGAGGGCAATTGCGCCCATTTTTCCACCATGTCGCACTTCCCCGCCCCGATCCATGCGCCGTCCGACTTGGCGCCCTTTCACCTCAACGGCACGCAGGACATGCTCACCCTCTTTGAGCTCATGCCCCTGTACGACCGCTCCGTGCGGCCATACCTGCGCCCGGACGTAGCACCGGACGCGAGCGAAGCGGACAAGGCCGCCGCTCATGCCAGGCGCGCCACGATACCCAAGACATACTGGCACCACGTCTCTGATATACCCGGCAAAACACGCATACCCAAACGCACTATCGCGCCTCATATGCATCACGAACTCTCACATATACTCATGAAGCCTGAATATACCTACACACCCATCGTGCCCCTCGAACCCGACACGCTGCGGACGGCCTTCCAGCTGGCATCGACCACCTCGCCCCAGGTCGCCGGCATCGACTACAGCCTCCTCGAACCTGAGGAGCCCGAAGCACCACCTACGCGCAAAAACAAGCACCCACACGGCGATCGGCCCGACGCACCCAAGAAACGCGTCGTCCTTGTCAGTAAGAAAAAGCGTCTGTAGACTATGCAAATACATTGGCACGACTCAGCTCGCTCTCCGAACCCTTGTACTTGTCGCGCTTCACGCGCAAGTTCTCGGACTGCATCGTCCGGGTCTTGTAGCTTTCGCCCTTGCTGCGACGCATCGCGTGACGAATGGCGTTCGGCGAAATAAACTCGGGATTGTCGAAGAGCGTCGGGCCGCCGAAGCTTCCTTCAAAGATACGAATCGGCGTCATGACCATACGCGGCCCAATCTCGACCAGCATAGGCTCCGTCTGTGCCTTTTTCGGATCCGTGCCTTCGGCCTCGGCGGCGGCCACCGCACCCGGATCCTTCTCAATGATTTGGTAGTTGCGGAACCAGATCTTGCCGTCCAGAATACTAAAGGACAGCACATGATCAATGAACGGCTTGGCACGGCGAGCCGTGCGCGGCACAGCAAACATTTGCGTCAGCATCTCACGCATGAGCTGCCAGTGTGGCGCTGCATCAAATCCCTTATCGAAGCTCAAAATATGCCGCGATCCTTTAAGGCAGTTGCCTGTCATCTTCAACTCGTCCATCGTATGAATATTTTGCACTTGCAGCTTGGCCGATGGTCCGTTCGGCGTCTTGGACAGCCACAGGTACAAGTCCTCGTGCCGACGAGCTTCAAAGTACATGCAGTTATTGCAGTTGTTCAGCTCCGACAGCTCATTCAATACGGAGAGATCCGACTTCGAGTCAAGCTTCGAATCCTTTTTGGAGTGAGGCAGCAGGGCTTCAATGTCGTTCACGAGGTGCCGCATGCGTGTCGTAATACCGCGCGATGGTAGCAGGAGCACCCGCTGCTTATTCCGCCGAATCTTGGTATCTTGGTCATCTGCAGCAGAGCGCTTCTGGCCTCCCGCGGCCTCGCGCTTGAGCGCGGCACTGTACTTGCTCGACATGCCAGCAATCGCCAACCTGTACGTGTCGCCTTCCACCCAAAAAAAGTGACGGCGCACGTGATCTCAACGCCACCCACCGCTCCCCCCACCTGCCGTGTCTCTCGACGCCCGTCGTATCCGACATCTGCTCATAGATCTGCTAATAGACTCTGTCCTCTTCGTTTCTACCTGCGCGCGTGCTCCAAAAATCATAAAGTGGCGTCATGCCTCACGTTCCCGGAGCGGCCCTGGGGCTCGTGGAGGTGAGCAACTTGCCTTTTTCCCTCACGCGCTGTCATGGCAGGTGGTGCCGCCAACTGGGCGCGTGCTCTCACACGTGCTGCTATCGTGATCGGTACAGGCGTCGTGCTTCTAAAGAGTAGGTACAACCTATCACTCACAGCAGCGACCACGCCAAATGAACAACAGATGTATGATGTAGGTGCCTTGTTCTACTCACGGCAGAACCTGTCCCCCGACCTTAAGAGGAGTGTGGATGCCCAGCGTCACGCACATGAACGAGCCGCACAGTCCGCCCGCATCCGTGAACAGCAATCAGAGGTACGTACCACACCCTCACATGCAGCTCGCGGCGCAGCAGGACACGGCCAAGGCCAACTGGCTCAAGTAGACACACACATTCTATCGGTAGGCAAGATATATTTTTGTAGAGACTATCTAGTCTCTGAGGGCATAATCGATGCTGGCGGATACAAACGAGTTGGGCTGCTAGATGATACACAACCTTGAATACAAGCAGAGCATCTCCAAGCTACTCGTACCAATGGGATGGCTGGACTTTGGTGACAGAGATCCAGTCCATGCGATGTGCTCGTAGCACCAATTTACGAACGGGGCTTCTCCTTCTTCTCCCGGAAGAGGGCAGAGAGACCCACACCCGAGACCTTCACGACCTTGAAACGCACACCGGGAATATCACCCTTGGCCTTACCCTTACGACCGAAACCTTCGATCAGTACCTCGTCGTTCTCATCCACAAAGTTGAGACAACCGTCGAAGGGCACGAAGGCCGACACCTTCTTACCGTTCTTGATCAGTTGAACACGGACACACTTGCGGATAGCCGAGTTGGGCTGCTTAGCCTCAACACCGATCTTCTCCAGCACGATACCCTTGGCCTGCGACGAGCCACCGGTGGGCGAGGTCTTGTAGAAGTTACCAAGAGCGCGCTTCTTGAAGTGAGCGTCGCTCCAGCGGTTGTCGCGACGGTTCGTGACCTGCTTGCGAGCTGTATAGAGACCCCTAGGCTTACCCATGCTGTGTGCTTTGGTTAAGAGAAATCGAGCGGCGGCGGCCCAGCTGGGGGCTTGTCTCTTCGCTGCCCACTTTCCCACAACACGTGATGCAAAACTATATACGACACGTGATCATATCGAAACCAGCAGCGCGTTCCACCCATGCCTGGACGCCGCCCAGATTTCTTTCTTGTACGCTTCGTCAAGTCGCACGTCACAATGCCCAAGATCTACAAGCCCGGGAAGGTTGCGTATGTATTATGGTGTCGCGAGTGTAGCAGATGTACTAACATGTTGCCCGTGAATATGGGCTCTGATGTTTAGTGTTGTGCTTCAGGGTCGTCACGCCGGTAAGAAGGTATGTGTGTCTGAGCGAGCGAGGCACCACGGATGTCGCGGCTCCTGTCTCGCCGTGGTGTCGAGCACGAGTGTGCAAGAACATGACTAACATATCAGGTTGTTGTTATCAAGCAGCAGGATGAGGGCACCAAGGAGCACGGCTTCCCTTACGTCATTGCCGCTGGTATCGAGCGTTACCCTCTCAAGGTGACCAAGTCGATGGGTGCCAAGAAGCTCGCTCGCCGCAGCAAGATCAAGCCATTCATCAAGGTATGTGGTGTGCGCTTGTTGTGTGTCTAACATGTGCAGGTCATCAACTACAACCACCTCTTCCCTACTCGTTACGCTCTCGAGCTCGAGGGTCTGAAGGGTGTCGTGTCGAACGACACGTTCAAGGAGGTGTCGCAGCGTGAGGAGGCCAAGAAGGCCATCAAGAAGCTGTTTGAGGAGCGCTACCAGAGCGGCAAGAACCGGTGGTTCTTCACGCCCCTGCGCTTCTAAGTGCCTTGTACTTATTGGTCGTTTGAGCTCTTTATGGAGTTATAGCTGCTCACTGGTGCGTATAGCAGCATCAGTAGCCCCAAAATAGCATACCGATGATGCCCTCTGAGAGCGATGATGTTGGCCTGCGGTGGTTTTGAAGGTGTTTTGTGGCACGTGGCATGGCTGCCACGGACCATGACAGCGGTGTATCAGGCAACGTGCACGGCACCCGTGAACATCGCTGTAATCAAGTACTGGGGCAAGCGTGATGCGCAGCTGATTCTTCCTACGAATGACAGTCTTAGCGTCACGCTTGACCAGGACCATTTGCGGACCGTGACAACAGCGCGCGCCGATGCCTCGTTTGGCACGACCGAGGACCTGGGATCACGTCATGATAAGCTGTGGCTCAACGGTAGCGAAGAGAGTATCAAGCCGGGTGGGCGTCTCGAAGCATGCTTGACGGAGCTGCGCAGGCTGCGTGCTGATCGCGAAGAACGCGATACATCACTTCCGCCGTTGTCCCGGTGGGGTCTTCGTTTGTGCTCGGAAAACAACTTCCCGACAGCGGCTGGTCTGGCATCGTCTGCGTCGGGCTTTGCAGCGCTTGCGATTACCGTCGCGGAACTCTATGGTCTAAGCAGCATCCTCTCGCGCTCGCAACTCTCTATGATTGCGCGCCGTGGAAGTGGCTCGGCTTGTCGCTCCGTGTTTGGCGGCTTTGTCGCGTGGAATATGGGCACGGCTGACGACGGCACCGACTCCCTTGCTGTGCCGGTGGCGAATCGCGAACACTGGCCCGACCTGCACGTCCTGATTTGTGTGGTGAACGATGGCAAGAAGGGCACGTCGTCCACGAGCGGCATGCAGAAGACGGTCGAGACGTCGCCTTTGCTGCAGCACCGCATCCGTCATGTGGTCCCGGAGCGAATGCGTGCCATGACGGAAGCCATTGCGGCCCGCGACTTTGGCGCCTTTGCACGCGTCACCATGGCCGACTCGAACAACTTCCACGCCTGCTGCCTGGACACGGCTCCGCCGATCTTTTACATGAACGACACGTCGCGTGCCATTGTGCAGGTCGTAGAGGAGCTGAATCGTGCGCGAGCTGAGGCTGGAGAGGATCCTATGGCTGCCTATACCTTTGACGCTGGTCCCAATGCCGTGCTGTACATGCGTGAAAAGGACGTGCCCACAGTCCTGCGCGCCGTGCAGCACTACTTCCCAGGCGCGAGCTTCGACGACCCCTTCCAGATGGCTTCCAACGATGCACCCCTGCCAGCGACATTCCGCCACGACATTGTGCCCGTGCATCCCGCCGAGAGTGTGCGCCGCGTGATCCACACGCGTGTCGGCGACGGTCCTCGTGTGCTTGAGCATGGCCTGGGTCCGCAGTCGTTGCTCACGCCCGAGGGTGTGCCTGTGCGCACTACATAGTAGGAAGTAGCTTGTACTGAGCCAAGACGCGCTCCACGTTGGTGTGCAGGGCCGTATTGTCGATGCCGCGAACCCGCGACGTAGGTTGGTGCTCGTCGAGGGCTTCGCGTTCGGTGGCGTGCACAAGAGGGTGATGCACCGCAAATTGAATCCATGGACCGCGCCATAGCTCACGTATCACGGCTCGTAACGTCATGTCATCCGTGCCCGGGATCGGGCTCGTGCCAGGTGTGCCGCCGACGGAGGGGCCCTTTTCGGCTCGATTCGGTGGCGCGTCGGTAATGAGCACAAACGTGTACATGCTGGGCGTCTGCATGTGCGTCAGGGTATAGGTGGGGGTCGAGATATTGTGAAATGTTTCGTGAGATCCGCCCAACTTGCGCACCATGTTTCGGAGTGAGTACACGACACCGTAGATAAGCTTCGACTCCTCATCGAACGGCAAGAGGCGCGGATCCACCTCTTTTTCGTCTGTGCTGACATGGCGCGAGACACCTTCCATCGTATCGCCGCGAGCGCGCTTGCTCGCTGCATGCACACCGGCCTTGTCTTCATCGCCACCGGCGCCGCCCACCAGCTGCAACGTTGACGAGAGGGACGACGTGAACGACAAGCCCGACGTAGCCGCCGCATGCTGCTGATGCAGTCGCGACCAGTCCTGATGGTATATCACATTACAGCCGCGATCAAACACCCAGAACGAATACGCCTGCCGTGAGTCGCTCTGTACCTACTCGCATGGTAATCGGGGTCCAGGCGTGAGTATCACGTGAGTTGAGAGACGCCCACTCGGCGTCGCAGGCCACGCGTCACTTGCGTTTGGTGTCGATGCGTGTGCTAGGCCTATGGGCACTCGTGCTCCTGGCGTACCGCGCCCATGCATGGTATTTGCCAGGCAGTGCGCCTGTGTCATACACCCGTGGGCAGTCCGTGCCGGTGCATGTAAATGCTCTGCATCCCATGGCCGGTGCAACACCCGTGCATGGTCTCGTCAGTTACGACTACTATGATGAGCGCCTTGGATTCTGCCGGCCGGACGCGGGCATCAAGGCTGAGAGCGGAAGCTTGGGAAGTGTGCTGTTTGGTGATCGTATTTATAACAGCGCGCTTCAGGTGCGCATGCTCGAAGAAAAGTCGTGCGTCCCCCTCTGCATGACCCAGACAACACCTGAGCAGGCGTCCTTCGTCAACGACCGCATCAACGAGCGGTATGCGGTCAACTGGATGGTCGATGGCCTGCCTGTGGCAGATATCGATATGACCAAACCAGACGGCACGCTCCGTGTCAATTCGATCGGGTTCTTGCTTGGCACCATTCTTGATGCTCAAGGGCACCGACTCAAGACCCCTGCCGTGTACAATCATTACCAGCTCAATATATCATACCACGAGCGCTCGCCCCAAGAGTACCGCGTCGTTGGTGTCAATGTCCGGCCCATGTCCCTTGCGTCCATGACGTCGTCTCAGCCGCGGTGCGACGTGAGTGAGCCCATGTTCCTCTCACCCAATACCACGACACCGGTGGCGTACACATACAGCGTCATCTGGACACGCAGTGATACGCCATGGGCTACGCGATGGGATGCGTACCTGCACGTTGTCGATCCGCGGATCCATTGGTACTCACTACTCAATGCAACCGCGATCGTGGCGCTTCTTTGCCTCCTTGTCGCCCTCGTCATGGCACGCTCTATGCGCCACGATATCTACCGCTACAATGCGATCGACCTCACTGAAGATATCCAGGAAGATTTCGGGTGGAAGCTTGTGCATGGCGAGGTGTTCCGTGCGCCCACATCCTCGATGATGCTCAGTGTCATGGCAGGATCAGGCGCTCAGCTGGGTGCGATGGCTACGACGACCTTGTTCTTTGCTTTGCTGGGCTTCCTCAACCCCTCGAATCGCGGATCGCTCGGCACCATCATGATTGTGACTTGGACGCTGTTCGGGTGCCTTGGTGGCTATGTCAGTGCTCGGGTATATGTGAGCTTTGATGGCGCGCAGTGGCGGCGCAACATGATTCTCACGGCTGTGCTGCTACCGACAGCCATTTTCGCGCTCATGAATCTGCTCAATTTCGTGCTGGTGCTGAATCATTCGTCCGGCGCCGTGCCGTTTGGTACGCTGCTGGCCCTCGTGGCGCTCTGGTTCTTGATCCATGTGCCTCTGTCGTTCCTCGGCACGTACTTTGGTCTCAAAGCGGGTGGATTTCCGCATCCCGTGCGCGTGAACCAAATTCCTCGGCAGATTCCGCCGCAAAAATGGTACATGCGTCTATGGCCGTCCGCTCTGCTCGCCGGCTTGCTGCCATTCGGTGCCGCCTGGCTCGAGCTCTTCTTTATTATCAACTCCTTGTTTGGCAACCGCGTGTACTATGCCTTTGGGTTCCTCTCGCTCACCTTTGTCGTAACGCTGCTGACTACTGCGACCGTGAGTATTCTGAACTGCTATCTGCATCTGTGCGCCGAAGAGTACCGCTGGCAGTGGCGTGCCTTTATCTCCGGTGGAGCCAGTGCGTTTTGGCTGTTTGCGTATGGTGTCTTTTTCTGCGTCTTGCGTCTCAATTTGCCAGATCTGTCGAGCAAATTTCTGTACATTGGCTACCTGCTCATCATTTCGACGCTCGACTTTCTGCTCTTTGGCTTCGTTGGCTTCGCTGCCTGCTATGTCTGCGTCCAGCGCATGTACCGCCATATTCGTGTAGACTAAGCCACGTGACTAGAGAGAAGCCCACGGCATTTGCTCGCGCGCCTTTTTTCCCAGCTCGTTATGGCGCCCAAGCTCGATACGAGCGATCCTCATGTCGCGCGCCTCGTCGATTTGTTTGCGACGATCTCGCTGACAGGTCAGCGCGCCGCAGATACGATCAAAAACCCCAAGTATGCGCGCGCGCTCGAGCATGCCATCTCTGCGCATGACCTAGATAAGAAGCACCTGGATGCCAAAGTGGGCTCGGCCGTCGTAGTGGCCGCCTCGAATGGCGCTGACCTGCCAGACCACAAGCTAGACTACATTATTGACCGCGTCGTGCGCAAAGACCTCGTGTCGACGGACCAAATCCAGACGGCATGCGCGTATGCGGCCTCGGTGGATACGCTGGACGACGACGCAGCTTTCAACGAACACTGTGGCGTCGGCGTCATCGTATCGCCTGCTGAGTGCGTGGCTGTCGTGCGTAGCAAGATGGATGCTCACCGCGCTGAGATCACGGAGGCCGGCGGATGGCCTAAAATGTCGCTCCTCATGTCGGCCGTGCGCGGCGCTCCGTCGCTGCGGTGGGCACAGCCCGTCGATATCAAGAATGCCGTGGAAGCTGAGCTGACGGCGCAGTTCGGTCCACGCGCAGCAGCGACCAAGAAAAAGAGCGCGCCAGCGCCCAAGGCGGACAAGAAGCCCAAGAAGGAAGAGGCAGTGCGTCCCGATGCGATGTTTGAAGAGGGCTTTCTCGCTTCGCTGCACAAGCCGGGCGAAAATCCGCAAAAGTCGGAGCGACTGCGTGAGGAGCACCTGCGTGCGACGCATGGCTCTGTTCTTACGCGGTTCCCGCCTGAGCCCAATGGCTTCCTGCACATTGGCCACTCCAAAGCTATCGCGGTCAACTTTGGCTTTGCACGCTACCACAAAGGCCTGTGCTACTTGCGCTTCGACGATACAAACCCGGCAGCAGAGGAAGAAAAGTACTTTGTGAGCATTCTCGAGACGGTGCGGTGGCTCGGCTTCGAGCCGTTCAAGGTCACATACTCGTCTGACTACTTTGACCGCCTGTACGAATTGGCTCTCGAGCTGATTCGCCGTGGCCTGGCGTATGTGGATCACTCGACACCGGAGGAGATTCGCGCAGGTCGCGGTGGACCGGACAAAGACGTGCGCGTCGAGAGCAAGTGGCGGCATCGTCCGATCGAAGAGTCGCTGCAGGCGTTTGACGATATGAAGCATGGCAAGTACCAGCCCGGTGAGGCGGTGCTGCGCATGAAGCAGGACATGCTGGGCAGTGGCAATCCGTATATGTGGGACTTGATCGCGTACCGTGTGCTGGACGCGCCGCACCACCGCACAGGCACCAAGTGGTGCATGTATCCCACGTACGACTTTACACACTGCCTGGTCGACAGTTTCGAAAACATCTCACATTCGCTCTGCACGACGGAATTCATTCTCGCGCGTGAATCGTACGAATGGCTGTGTGATGCGCTGGATGTGTACAAGCCGCGACAGTACGAGTACGGTCGCTTGTCGATCGAGGGTGCGGTCATGTCCAAGCGCAAGATGCTCAAACTCGTGAACGAGGGCTATGTGGACGGCTGGGACGACCCACGCATGTATACCCTCATTGGTCTGCGCCGCCGTGGTGTGCCGCCCGGTGCTATTCTGTCGTTTGTGAACCAATTGGGCGTCACCACGCACAACTCGACGATCCCGCTCAGTCGCTTTGACCAGGCGGTGCGGCAGTACCTCGAGATGAACACGCCGCGTCTCATGATGGTGGTCAAGCCGCTCAAGGTCATTATTGAAAACCTGCCTGACGACTATGCGCTCGATATCACAAAGCCGCTGCATCCCAAGGTGCCTGAGATGGGCCAGGTGACCGTGCCGTTTACGAAGACGGTGTACATTGATGCGTCCGACTTTCGTACGCAAGACGCACCGGACTACTTCCGTCTCGCGCCAGGCAAGACGGTGGGTCTGTACCAGGTGCCGCACCCCGTGACGTGCACGTCGTTCCGTACAAATGACGCCGGTGAGGTCACCGAGCTCGTGTGCCGCTACGAAAATGGCGCGTCGCCGGTCGTGCCCAAGACATATATCCAGTGGGTCGCGGAGCATGCTCCGAGTCAGAGTCCCGTGCGTGTCGCAGAAGCGCGCCTCTTCCACCCGCTCTTTACGTGCGAAGACCCTGCGGCCCAGGACGACTTTTTGGCGTTCATCAACCCCCACAGCCGCGAAATCCTGCGGGATGCTATGCTGGAAGTCGGCATTTTCCGCGTGGCTGAGATGGCCATGGCTCAAGCCAAGCGCGAGGCGCACGAGCGTGTGCAGCAGGCTGCACAGCTGGCAGAAAACGCGCTCGGCAAGGACGCCGCGCAGAGCGTTCAGGCCCACGACGCGTCACAGGCGTCGGCCTCGAGCACTGTCGGCAAAGAGTGTGTCCGCTTCCAGGCTATGCGTGTGGGCTACTTTGCCGCTGACAGCGACAGCTCTATGGCGCTCTTTGGCGACCAGGCGCCCCACCACCTCGTGCTCAACCGCATCGTGTCGCTCAAAGAGGACGCGGGCAAGTCGAAGTAGTCACGTGATAACCATACAACCAGCTCCTGCCGCCCTGGTGTGGCGGCGGTTTGGCCTTGTGTATGCCGCCGCCGTCGTTCTCGAGCCAGAGCTCGTTCCAGGTACATGCGCCGCGCGGGACCGTCGCCTTGCTGAAGGAGGCGACGCAGGCCGTGTATGCGCATCTCCAAAAGGGCAGCGACGGTGGCGCAGCATGGACTGCGTTGCAGGCGCTGCTAGCCGATCTGCATCTGGATACGGACATGTCGGATCCCGAGTGGATCCATGCGCCTGAGCCGGAGCGCTCGGGTGCATGTGAGTCTATTGCGGAGCGCCTGCATGTGGATCTGATCGATATGCACGGAGGCGCCGATGCCGCGTGTATGTTGCGCGTCGTCGAGCAGGCAGCGATCCTGCTCGGCCCTGGGCGCCTGATAGCCCACTGGGCCCAAGCCCTCGTGTTTCCTGCACTCTCACAAAGTCACGCGCTTTCGTATGCCGATGTAGCGCGTGCGCATCGGCTGTGCGTGTACATGATGCTGTCTGTGCCCTTAGAAGTATACGACGGCGTCCAGGACACGCATGCGTACCGCCGTGACGTGTCGCCAGCGTCGGATGCTGCGCTTGCGTTCACCCAAAGTGTGTTCATGCTCTATGCTGAGGGACCCGTGCCAGGCAGGCACCCGGCTCTGGCGTCCCTGGATACCATCCTGAGCATGTACAGCGAGACAAGACCGACCCCTTTTCTGCATCACGTCGCTCTGACGCTCTCTCCTACGTGCACGCACTTATTGCATGCGTTGATTCTTTTTCTGCAGCGGCACACAATGCACACGTACCACATCACGTCGACGTGCCTGCTGGAGGAGCTCCTCGCCTTGCTCGTGACGCTCGATGACGCCACGGTGCTAGAGGAGGGGATCAAGTGCCTTGTCATGATCCTGCCGCATGTGCCGTACTGGCTGAGTCGGTCGGAGCCGAACAAGCTGCCAGCGCTCTTCCGTCTGTATGCGCACGTTGTCACCGTGTTTGTGCATGCCAACGAGCACGTTCGCCTGCTGTTTTCGACCGTGTACGGTCTGTTTCCTGGGGTGTTTTTGTGGTTTCTGCGTGCGCCGGACGCATGCCTTGCCCATCTCGGCGATTCCGTGCCGTGGGACGAGAACGATACACTGCCTCTGCAGCGCGGCAGTGACATATACCTGGAGCACCATCTCGTGCATCCCCAGCTGGCCAAGCACGAGCCTGCGCCCGACGAGCCGGCCGGCCGCATGTGGCAGCACAGCGATCCGGCCGATCTGCTGGCTATGTGCCAGCGCTTGTACGTGCCCACCACGTCCATTCCCGATCGCGACGTGCCTCTACCTATGGCGGACGAATCGGGCGATGTGCGTCTGCGCAGCGAATGGCGCTTCGAGCTGTACATGCGGGAGCAACTGCTCATGCACATTGGGTGCTTGCACCGCGACCGGATTGCAGGCACGGCCGAGGAGGAGCAGCAGCAGCAATTGCAGGACACGAATCGGATGCTGCGTACGCAGCTGCAGACGCTCCAGGCTCATATGGAGCGGCAGCGCGCCGAGGTCCAAGCAGCGAACGCGCGGCACATGCAGTGGGAGAGCGAGCTCACGACGAAGCTGAATACGTACCGTGATGAGCGGCGCGGCTGGATGCTGCGTGTGCAAGAGCTGGAGGTCGAGCTGGACAAGGCGCGCTCGGTCACCAAGTCGCAGGCCGACGTCATTTCTGATCTGGGCGCGCGTCTGTTCCGCGCCGACGCGGATCTCCAACTGGCTGCGCCGAAATTTGCGCGCCTGCAAAAGTACGATGCCGCCGTGCATCGTCTGCACGGCAGTCTGTCGGAATGGGAGGACAAGCTGACGAACATGGATGCGCAGCGCGACGAAATGAACAAGCTGCTATGGCGCTTCCAAGCCATGGAGCTGCACGTCGTCAACAGCGAACGCAGTGCGCGGCACTACAGCGAGGCGACGGAGCGTCTCTCGTACGACAAGGCGCAACTCGACCGCGACGTCCAGATCCTGCGTGCGCAGGTAGCCGAGCAGCGCGAGCGACTGCAGCATCTCGAGGCGCTGCGGTGGCAGCAGGCGGTGCCGCCCGCGCCTCCGGCGCCTGATTTCGACACGGTGCACGCTTTGAAATCGCGCAACGCGTCGCTCGAGCTGGAGCTGCTCGAGTGCCGCTCGCAGCTCGAGAAGCACGCGATGGATCGGGCGCACGGCGAACGTCGCACGCACATGACGCCGGCTCTCGCGGAGGCTACGCTCTTTTCGCCGAACACGCTGCGCACGCCGCAGGAGCCCGCGGTCGGCGACGATGTCGTGCCGCCCTTGTCGCTCGGCCCACCTGCTCAGTAATGGTGTAGACTACTTAGGCGTCATTGTCTTCCGACGGCGCATGACTACCGATCAGAGCGCTCCAGCGCTTCATGAGCTCGCCAGCACGATCGCGAAAGTGAAACTCGTCGTCTCGAGGAATGTCGGGGAGCTGGTAGATCCGCTTCATGACCTTGCCGATCTTTGTGGCCTTGAGCTGGTCGACGGTCATGTCTTGGTACGCCTCGACCGTTTTGAATGTCGCGTCCTGCGCGTCCATATCCTCGGCCACGATCACACCGGCTTTGCTCAGGAAGGCCCGCTGCAGCTTGTGACGCCACTCGCGGACCTTGCGCGTCGCTGGATCGAGCTCCTCTTCCTGCTCGCGCACAGCCGTGGTCGTAGCTGCTGCCTCCGGTTCCTCCGCCGGCTCGTCGGTGCGAGCGCGCTTCGCCCTCGGCGCGGCCCTGCTCGTTCGCCGCTTCGGCGCCTCTTGGTGGTCCTCGTCTTCGTCTTCCTCGTCCTCCTCCTCGTCCTCCTCCTCTTCCTCTTCGTCCTCCTCCTCTTCTCCGTGCTCCTCTACCCATGCGTCGTGCTCCTTGACAATGTCATTCTGTTTTTCGTTCCATGCATGCGGGTCCTTGGCGAGCTCGTACGCCTCGCGCAGGGCGCCCGACTTGTTCTTGGGATTCGTTAGAAAGGCCTCGATATCATGCGGCGTCAGCGGCTTGAGATCGCGCGCCGACGACCAGTGGTAGTCGGCCGCGGGGAAGAAGCGCACCGTGTGGGGCACCGTTTTGGTGCTGGGCCTTTCTTCCCGCACAGCACGAGGGACATGCGCATCATCCACCAATATACCTGGCCACGCTGGGTAGCCCTTCACCTTCGCCAGGACGACGTCGCCCACCCGAAAGTCGTGCGTAGCCGACATGCGTGCAACGTGCCACGCTGTGCACAGCGACGGCCCAGCGAGCCCGTGCAGGGTTAGCGTCACGTGAGCAAGAGGGGCGGCGTGCTGGGTCGCTGGCCCCCCGTGTGGCGCACGACGACCACCACGACGCGGACGACGGCAGGCAGGCACTCCAGCGTGTGGGTCGCCGCACAAAAGACATCTAGCACGTACGCAAGCAAGCCTGCTTGGCCCTACTTGTGTGTGCCCGCGTATTCTCGTAGTGCGTGAGCATCTTGCTACAGCCAGCCAGCATGAGCAACCGAGTCGTGTCGGCCACGTTCCGTCACATTATCGACGATGTCATTACGAATGTGCGACAGGACTTTGAGGACATGGGGATTGAGAAGGAGGTGCTCGAGGAGCTGCAGCGCTCCTGGGAGGCCAAGCTCGTCGCGACGCAAGTCGCGGAATTCGATGGGGCGGCCGGTCCGCCGCCGCCGCGCGGCATCTACGACGTAGACGCGCGCCAGGACGGCGTCTCTGTGGTGCCTCCTGTGCCTGCCGCGCCCATCAAGGCGGAGCAAGAGAGTCATCAGGTCAAGTCGGATGACGAGCACAGCGCGAGCCAGAAACGCAAGCGCGACCCGTCGGACGAGGGCAAGCGCGAGTCGGTCCAGGACGACGATGCACACAAGGACGAGATCGGCAGCGACCTGGACGATTCCGACGACGACGACGGCGATGGCTCCGAAGACATGATCTTGTGCCTGTACGACAAGGTACAGCGCGTGAAAAATAAGTGGAAATGCGTGCTACGAGACGGTGTGGCTTCCATCGGCGGGCGCGACTATCTCTTCTCCAAGTGCAACGGCGAGTTTGAGTGGTAGCCCCGTAGGGTCCTTGTACATCACGTGATAGGAATCGCGGCCAGGCGCCGGCCGGGCGTCGGTGGCGTGCCTCGGAACCATGTCGCCGGCGCCTGTGGCTCGCTCGTCGACGGGCTGGTGGCCTCGTGGATTTACAGCCGAGCATGCGAAATCGGCCGTGCTCGTGCTCATAGCGCTGCAGTATGTGCTCAGGTGGTCCCGGACCCTGCGCGCAGAGGGCGTCTGGCGCTTGTTGGCCCTCGCGAAGCACGCCGTGTTGCTGCGCGTATTCCGCCTTATGATGCTCATTCCCTCGAATCGCCAGCGCGTCGAGCGCGAGATGGCCGCCGCTATGAAAGATATCTCCAAGTCGCTCATGCCGGCGTCGGCGGTGCCCACGATGCGCGAGCTGCCAGCGCATGGTCGTGACGTGTCGTGGGTCCAGGCACAGCTCGATGCGCTGCAGCGTCTGGGTGCGCACGGCGAGGCGGACGGGCGCAGTGTGTACCTGGATGGCCAGGTGTCTGGCACCGTGTACCATGGGGGCGAAGAACTGAATCGCGTGACGCTCGCGTCCCTCGAGCGCTTCCTCCTGACGAATCCGCTGCACCCCGAAGTGTTCCCAGGTCTGCGCAAAATGGAGGCAGAAGTCGTGGCGATGGTCCTGTCCATGTTCCATGCGCCGACAGGCGCAGCAGGCACGACGACGTCCGGCGGCACGGAGTCGATTATGATGGCATGCCTGGCCATGCGGGAATGGGGCCGTGCTGAGCGAGGCATTACGCACGCCGAGATCGTGGCGCCGTCGAGCGCTCATGTGGCCTTTGACAAGGCGGCGCACTACTTTGGCATGACCATTCGCCGCGTCGCCGTGGACCGCGTCACACGCAAGGTGGATATTCATGCCATGCAGCGCGCCATCAATGCGAATACGGTGCTGCTGGTGGGCAGTGCGCCCAACTTCCCCGATGGCATCATCGACGATATCGTGGCGATAGGCTCGCTCGCCAAGCACTACCGCATCGGGTGCCATGTCGACTGCTGCCTCGGATCGTTCCTGGTGCCCTTCCTCGAGGCCGCCGGCTACGTGAGTGAGCCGTTTGATTTCCGTGTGGACGGCGTCACGTCCATTTCGTGCGACACCCACAAGTACGGCTTTGCCCCCAAGGGCTCATCCATCGTCATGTACCACTCCGAGGCCCTGCGGCGATACCAGTACTTTGTCTCGACCGACTGGGTCGGCGGCGTGTATGCCTCGCCGACACTCGCAGGCTCCCGTGCCGGCGCCCTGATTGCGGGCGCGTGGGCGGTCATGACGAGGCTCGGTCGCGATGGCTACATTCAGAGCTGCCGCGAGATCGTCGGCGCCGCCAAAGAGATCGAGAAGCGCGTGCGGGCGGAGATCCCTGAGCTCGTCGTGCTCGGCAAGCCCCTCGTGAGCGTCGTGGCGTTTGGCAGTGCGGGCCGCGTCAACATCTATGACGTCGGCGACCAAATGAGCCGCCGTGGCTGGCACCTGAATGCGATCGGCGGTGAAATCCCCGCCTTCCACATCGCCTGCACCCGTCTGACCGTACCCGTGGTCGGTCGCTTCATCGACGACCTCAAGGCGAGTGTCGCCGACTCTCATACCAAGCCGTCCAAGTCCGGCGCTATGGCGACCGTATACGGCCTGCACACGACCACACCCGTGGCACCCATGCTTCTTCGCGAGATGGCTTCGCGCTACATTGATACGATGTACAAGGTCGACTAGTTATTGTAGGTACAGTACTTGGACATCGCTCGTAGCAAACGCCAGGCCGCAGTGCGGACACTTGCGCTGCCGAGTCTGGATACGCGCACTCACACACGCCTCACAAAAGGTGTGCAAGCACCGCAGGATGATCCGGTCGCGGTACCGCTCCTTGCACGACGAGCACCGCAGAAGCGAATTCAGGTGCTCGACATACTGCTCGGCCTCGCTGCTGCTTGGACGGCGGCTTCCGCCCGTCTCCGCCACGCGACGACGCAGGCGGCCAGCCTCACGCTCCAGGGCAGCCGCCCGCTCCTCGGCATGCTGGCACGCCGCCTGTTCCCGCGACGCCGCCTGCAGATGCTGTGCGACACTCGCCTCAGCCGTGTGCCGCGCACGCTCCGACTCGGCATGCCGTCGGCGCAGCACGCTGGTATCACGCTCTGCCTCGTGCAGGCGCGTGGCCTGCGTGTGTACACTTTTGCGCAGCGCCGTGACTTCCTTCTCGGCCAGCTGGATCTGCGCCTGCAGCGCCCGTTCCGTGTCCATGTAGCGCTCGATCACCTTGGTCTGCCGCTCCGCACTGCGTGTCCATGCGCGCTTCTCTGCATCCAGTGCATCCTTGGCCCGCATAGCCGCAAAGTACTTGTTGTCCGCCTTGGCCTTTTCCGTTGTGAGTCGCAAAATCTTGTCTTCGAGGCGCGCCACGTTGGCGACCCGCGACTCGGCCTGGCGTTCCAGCTGGTCGTAGGCAGCGCTCAGCCGGTCGACCTCATCACTCAGCATCGCACTCGAAGCGTCAGCCGCCTGCAGGCGCCGCTGCAGCGTTGCGACGTCGACATCGCCTGGCGGCGCAGCATCAACGTGCGACGCCTCCCGCAGAGCCTTGAGCTCGCTCTCGAGGCGCGCGACTTGAGCTTGCATCGCTGCCATGCGCTCGTCCTTCGGCGCCAGGAGGGACTTGGCCTCGTCGACATGCGCAAAACGAACCGTTTCACGCGATCGCCGCTCCAGCAACTCAGCATTGAGCTCATCACGCTGTCCACGAAGACGAGCAATATCCGCGTCACGCGCTCGCAGCTGCTTCTGCAGCTCTTCGCTGTGTGTGTTGGCCTGAGTCGTCGTCTGGTGCAAAAAGTCCGCACGAAACTCGCGCATCTCGGCATTTTCACGCTCACAGGTGGCCAGCGTCGTGCGAGCATGCTCCAGTTCCTGATGCAAATAGGCCATATCAGCATGCACGGCCTGGTATAATGGATGATGGCGAATGCGGTCGTCAGGCACATGCTGTGCCTGCCGTTGCCATTGCGCACAGGACTGCTTCGCCTCAAGAAGCTCGGCACGCACCGCTTCAAGAGCTCGTTCGCGTGCATGCGCCACGTCGCGCACGCCCTCGAGCTCCTGCTGCACACTCGCCAAGGCCTCGGCCGTCGCATTCGCGTGCGTGTCAGACGGCGGGGCCTCCTGCGTCGACTCTCTCTTTTCCGGCGGCGCTGGCTCCTTTCGCGCCTCCTGCCCAGGATGCTCGACGGCGTGCACCGAGGCACTCTGGAAGCGATCCAGTCGCTTCTCAGCGCGCTGCAGCTTTTCTGTGATACTGGCCACATGCTCAACAGACTCTGATAGACGCGCCTGCATCGTTTCGAGAGCCTGCTGCATCGCGCTCAGCTCTGCTGCCAGTTGCGTGCATCGCTTTTGTGTTTCGTCGTCCGCAGCGGCAGGCGGAGCTGTGCGAGAGAGGATATGTTCAAGAAGCGCACGCCGCTCTTGAAGCGCTGCAGCCTGCTCCTCGGACGTATGCGTCAGGGCGAGCGGCACCATGGCTCGCATCGCAGCAGTGGGCTCCGTCGCCGGCGATGCCTGCATTTGCTCGGCCAACGCGTCCCAGAATTGGTTCACAAGCAGCACACTATGCTGCAAGCGCGCAATCTGAGACTGAAGGCTCGCCTCATGTTCATGCGCACGTCGCACTTCGCGCTGGGCCTCCCGCATACAGCGGTACAGGGCCTCTTTTCGAAACTGCTCGAGCAGCTGATATTCCGGACTCGTGTCGTCATCGTCGTCGTGCGCACTCACATCCAAGTGCATGCGCTTGGCATGGAGGCCGGTGCACGCGTCACCATGCTCGCGCTTGCGCTCCATTCCACGACCGCACGCGAGTCAATCGATCGTGAAAAAACCTCACTCGTCGCCGACCAGCGCCGTCGTCGCGTCCGACCGATGATATGTCACGTGATAAAGAGGCGCGACGACGCCGTAGTCCCAGGCTGCCCCAGGGCCCTGTTGCTGACACGATGCCTGTGGCCCCTGTCTTGCGTGGCGCTGGGGCTGGCCTGCCCCGTCGTGCGGGTCTTCCTGCATGCGGTCGCATGAGGTGGCTGCGATGCGCGTCGACGGTAGCAGCTGCGCCACCGAATCGCGATCGCGTAGCATATGCCCTGGGACAGCTCGGACCCCTCTTCCAGCCCACGTCTCCTTGGACGCAGCGTGTACAGACAGCTGCACATGCTTTGCGCACCAACGAAAAGGGCGAGCTCCGACGCATCGCTATCGTAGGCGCACCACATGGCTTTGTTGATACGATCCTCGCTGATCCCCTGGACGAGCGTGTCTCGAATCTCTTGGCGGCGTATCCCCGACATGCCCACACACGCATCCAGCACGGACAGGGCGGATGGACGGCAGGAGGTGAATGGACTCTGCCACTCTCGTGGCTTCATGGCATCGAACTGTTTGAATGCGCACCCGAAGCTGTAGAAGACGCTGATACACTGACGCAATTGCTGGCGTGCGATGCTGTGTACCTCGTGGTGCGTGCATCAGACCTGGCGCATCAAGATACCAGAGCAGCTTCTTCGGTCATGGCACTCGCGCGCAGACTCGCGACAAAGCCCCACACACGTCTCTTGGTCGACTGCGACGTTGACGCCGCGTATGGCCAACACGCTGCGGCGCAATGGGCCAAGAGTGCCGAGCTGGTCCGTACGCACATCGACTCACATCTCCTTGAGCGCCTTGCGCGCCACTCGTCTTCAGATGAAGTGCGGGGCGCGCATCTCGTGTCGCATGCGCTCGCACAGCACGCTCAAGCTGTGCTTTGTGAACAAGGCCTGCCTGAGTACGCACGCATTCTGCGGGCTTCGCGCTTTGCTGCCTTGTACACGCAGTTTCAATCGGCCGTGAATGATCCGCACGCACGCGCCGAGCACGTCGCACTCGCGGCTTTCCACGCTGCTACTGATGCGGAATGTGTCGAGGGCGAGCGACTCGCGACAGGCGCCGGGTGGGCCCGTGTTCTTGAGGCGGACGTGGCGCACGACATGGCGGACGTTCAGAGGCGTCTTGTGCCCACGAGCGACGCAGATACGGACAAATCGCCCGCTGTCTCCCAACGCCGCGGCGACCGCAGCGCCAAGCCTCATGGTGCACAGGCAGACGCACGTCACCTCGTGCAAGATACGCTACGAACGCAGTTCCCATGGTGGCGCCTGCTGTGGCGCATCGATGAACTTCGTTTGGCCCTGTCGTACGCTGTAGGACGCAGCTTTGGTACGCGGGACGAAATACTGCTCACGTACGAAGCAGGCCGCTTGCGTGGCGCGGCCTCGGAGCAATATGCCCGAGCACTGCAAACACTCGATGAGATTCGGGCGTCTGATCGACGGCATGCTCTGGAGTCGGACCGTGGTGCCTGCGCTGATCAGCCATCGCTGGACTCGGCCACGCTCCGTAATGCTCTGGCATCGTATGATGAGCGATACATGGGCGCTTTGCTGCATGCCCACTGCCTGTCCGAGCCTCTGTTGGAGCGCCGGGCCCAGCTGCTTTCACCCTCAGGCACGATCCACACACTCGTTACGCGTGCTCAAAGAGCCGTGGCAACAACGTTTGGCGCGCTTGGCCTAAGCTACGCCACCTTTGCTGTCGGTATGTTGGCACACGGCTCGCCAAATACCCTACTGTCCACGGCACACGTTCCGACCGCTCCCCGACCAACATCGACCATGTCGGAAGCTCTGGCAACCGTTTCGTGGCTGCCAGACCTGACACCCGTCCTGTCGTGGACAAGTATGCTGGCCATGACCCCCACGACGGCTGGTGCTTCTGCACTCCTAGCAACGATGGCCTGTGCCTACTATCTACAGGGCCGATGGACACGTGCCAAGCGTGCATTCTGGTGGGACTGGGACCGGACAGTCGAGATGGCTGAGCGCGAACAGAAGACATGCATCGACACAGTGCTGCGGACGCAGGTGTATGGAGCGCCCCTGCAAGTAGCACACGCGCTGCGGGAGCAGATCGAGGCGCGTCAACCACAGCACCAGGCGCGCCTGCAGATACTGCGTGAGGTCCGCTCACATCTGGCAGATGAGTAGGTACACATAATCATTAGTCTACACGGGTTACGCAAAGGGCTTGGACTTGCGTTCATGGACTGCACGGTTAGCGCGAAGCACATACTATTATAGTGCAAGAGACGCTCGATCAGGTCGACGTGCGTGAGAACCATGCGGCGGCAGCAGTAGCGCTGGAGTTGAAGCTCTGTCAGCGCCTCGCCTTCTGTGCGGCCCTCGATGAGCAAGGCAAGGTATGCATCCCACTTGTCGCCGATGACCTTGCCGCAACTAAAGCAGCGAACTGGGATGATCATACCGTGTGGAAAAACGTGCGGCGCACTGGCGACGAAAAAAGCGGCAGGAAAAATAGGAAATACGCACACATATTTCCCTGCGGGCACCATGCGGTTTGCTGGCACGAGGCACTGTGATGCGTCGTTGTCTTCCACCCTGGCACGACAATGAGTGGGTGTACGTATGATGCATGCTAACGCAGTCCGTGTACTGTCGCTTGTGCGACCATTTATGTCGGTGCTGCCGGAGGTATCCTCGCCGGAGCGCAAGGGTATGTATCTGAGGTATACTGACGTGATACAGTGCCATTCCAGCAGCGTATTATGTGGACAGCCATCGTGCTCGCCATCTACCTCATCTCGTCGCAGATTCCGTTGTACGGTATCATGTCGAGTGATAGCTCTGATCCGCTATTCTGGATGCGTGTAATTCTTGCCTCTAACCGTGGCACGCTCATGGAACTCGGTATTTCGCCCATCGTCACGTCCGGTATGATTATCCAGCTCCTTGCGAGCGCCAACCTCTTGCAGGTCGACTTCAGCCTGCGTGAGGACCGTATGCTGTACAGCGGCGCCCAAAAGCTTTTCGCATTGATTCTCTCTCTCGGTCAGGCTACAGTTTACGTGCTCACCGGCCTCTATGGTCCGCCGAGTGAGCTCGGTGCCGGTGTGTGTCTCCTGCTCATTCTGCAGCTCGTCGTTGCCGGTCTCATTGTCATCCTCCTCGACGAACTGCTACAAAAGGGTTACGGTCTTGGATCAGGTATCTCACTGTTCATCGCTACCAACGTGTGTGAGACAATTGTGTGGAAGGCCTTCTCGCCCACGACGGTCAACACAGGCCGTGGTCCTGAATTTGAGGGTGCAATCGTGGCTCTCTTCCACCTGCTCTTTACGTGGAATAACAAGACACGTGCACTTAAAGAGGCATTCTACCGTGAGCGTCTGCCGAACGTGTCGAATCTGATCGCTACGCTCGCTGTGTTCCTGGTCATCATTTATTTGCAGGGCTTCCGCATTGAGATTCCTATCAAGTCGACGCGTGTTCGTGGCCAGCAAGGTGCCTTCCCTGTCAAGCTCTTTTATACAAGCAACATGCCTATCATGCTTGTGAGTGCATTGACGTCGAACTACTTTATTATCAGCCAGATGCTGGCTTCGCGTTTCCCCTCTAACATGTTCGTCAACCTCCTCGGCACATGGGACCGAACGGAAGACAGCCCTCAGCTGCATGCCATCGGCGGCATTGCATACTACCTCTCGCCACCCACGAGTATGGCAGGTGTGTTCCGTGATCCGATCCATGCCCTCGTTTACATTGCCTTTACACTCACTTTCTGCGGTGTTTTCTCCAAGGTTTGGATCGAAGTGTCAGGCAGCGGCCCTCGTGAGATTGCTAAACAGCTCAAGGACAACCAAATGGTTATTGCGGGCCACCGTGATGCTGGCATGTACAAGGAACTCAAGCGCGTCATCCCAACCGCGGCAGCATTCGGTGGTGCGCTGATTGGTGCTCTGTCTGTTGTGGCCGACCTGTCGGGCGCGCTCGGCTCCGGCACGGGTATCTTGCTCGCTGTCACGATCATCTACTCGTACTTTGAGATGGGAATGAAGGAAGCAACAGGTATTAGTGGCAGCCCCCTGGCTGACCTGATCGGATAATGGCCAAGAGCATGCCTATGGTCATCCCCACCATAGTACTGAAAACGACCCTCGCTCCGCGATAGTCTTCCGTACTTTTAGTCACTCACGGCACGTGAGATAGCTCCACCGAAGACGTCAGGGAACTGCGACACGATTGATCCCACCCTTTTCGATAACTTCGCCACTTTCGATTTTTTCGTGCCCCCGCTAATGAGTTCAGACTGGCAGGAGTCATCGGTCGAGCCACCAAAGTGCGTGAAATCATACTTACCGATCAGTTCTTCGTATTCAAGCGACTCATCTCGTCGCACCCCTCACCGCGCTGGTCATGCTTGGCCGGCGCAGTCCACCGCCCTGGGATCCGTTGTCAAGTGGTGGACCTGACGTGATGCGTAACGAAAATCCTGGAATCACACGAATTGATTCAGGTCGACATATGCCTGTGAGAGAGGCTGTGCCGCTTTCGAGAAGTGGGACCCACACTTCCCATGTTCCTGGTCCCACGCCATGGCGTCCAACACGTCTGGCGATGATCACACCTGTACAAGATTATGATATGAATACTTCACTACCCACTCCCCCACCATCTCCACCACCTGTGCATACCACTCCCGACCATCATGAAGACACAGCGATACGAATCGACTCTCCCACACCACTCAACGTGCCGACTACCTCTGAACTTCGCTCGGTGCTTGATCATGCGTCCAAGTTTGGTGTGCCTGGTACTCCAGATATGAGTCCTGCGAATTTGGACGCGCGGCATTCTCCGACTGCGACGGCCGAAGCATTCGTTCGTCGAGCCTTTGTTGACTGGAATACAACGGGCTCGTACCAAGCAGAAGATGCAGGAGTAGAGCTCCTGTGTCCTGGCTGGACGGGCGCCGTGATTCAAAAGCACTCGCATGACCTACCCGGCGGGGTTGACCGCGCTCTGTACGTCCAGCTACCTCTCGCGTTTGATCGATCGCGACTTCGTGACAACATGCTTCGTATCCTCGATATGGCGTCAGACAGTGCGTCTGCTTCGCGAGTTGTCTTTTGTCTGGAGCGAAATACTCTAGACTTGGCCTCGCTGCTGCATGGTATGTGCTATGTGGGTGGACATCTCAGTTCTATGCATGGTCAGCGTGACGAATGGCTTCAGGCCGTCCCGCTCACCTCCCTTGTGCTCGTAACCGTGGTTCTGTGACTTGATGTATTCGATAGTTTCCCTTGACTCGTATAAATGCCTGTACTATGATAGAATCGCACATATTCATTGGTTCTTCCCGCGCCAAACGGCGAGGGCTCGCGAGGTGTGTGATCAGTGATACACGCCTCTATTGGCGTCGTCCCCGCACCGCAACACGGCAAGTATGGCGTAAGCCTCCTGACTACCTTTTTACCCTTTCTGCTGCCAGGTCACTGATACTTGCATCACCACTCATCGTGTGATCAAGATCTATCAGGATGGCAGTGCAATCTACACTTCGCTCGTCATTGGACTCCGCAAAGATCGCGACCATGAGCCGCCTCATGTCGTATGCGTCTTTTTACAGCAGGAACTACACGGGCATTCAACATGTACTCCGTGTGATATACCTGTTGGGTGTTGCCTTTGGTATGCTTTCCATGTTCGCACCTCGTTCATCCCGTAAAAAGAAGAGCCCAAAACAGAAAAGCTCGGCGGCGATGACAGACTCAGGTGACACTCCTAAGAAAAAGGTGGCAATTGACGATGTGTTCTATGGCCGTCTGTTTCGTCTACTACGAATCATTTTTCCATCTTGGCGTGCCAAGTCGTCTCTCTACTTGTCCGGCCTGTCGCTCACGTTGCTTTTTCGTACAATCATTTCGCTCTATGTGGCTGAGCTCGATGGCCGAATCGTGGCCTCTTTGGTGCGTGGTGATAAGACCATGTTTTTCCGCCGTGTACTCATTTGGATGTCAGTTGCCGTGCCGGCAGTGTTTACGAACAGCATGATTTCCTACTATCTCAACTCCCTGGCCCTGTCCATCCGCTCGCGCCTGACGGATGTGATTCAGCGCGATTACCTGCAAAACTTGACATTTTACAAACTCACGAATCTGGATGACCGTATTCGTAACGCAGATCAGCTCCTCACTGTTGATGTGCAAAAGTTCAGCCGTGCCATTTCGTTGCTGTACGGCAACATTTTTATGCCCATGATCGACTCGCTTGTGTACAACTTCCGTCTAAGCCAGTCTGTGGGTGTAGAAATGCTTATGTTCACATCATCGTTGATTTCCTTGACAGCTGTCTCACTCAAGCTATTGACCCCACCTTTCGGTCAGTACGCTGCCATGGAGCAGCAGCTCGAAGGTGAGTATCGCTCGGGGCATGCACGTTTGCTTGAGAACGCCGAGGAAGTGGCGTTCTACCGCGGTCAGGAACTTGAGAAAAAGTATATCGACCGCTCGTACTTTTCGCTGCTCAAACACGTTAATCGGGTATTCCACATCCGCATTCTGCACGGCATGACAGAGGAGGGCATCGTGAAATGGCTGTGGGGTGCCATCGGTCTCATTATTTGCTCAGGACCCGTGTTTTTCAAGACGTCTAGCTTTGTGGCTCGCGGTGCCGGATCGGATATGGGCTCGCGTACAGAGATGTTTGTGACGAACCGCCGTCTGCTCCTTTCGTCATCGGACGCCTTTGGTCGCGTAATGATGAGCTACAAAGAGATGTCAGAGCTGGCCGGCTACACCTCGCGTCTAACAGAGCTAATGGAGGTGATGGACGAGCTCAACTCGGGCCAGGCCAAGAAGCGCCTGGTCTCCTCTGTGGGTCAGGAGGCCATAGAGCAGAAGAACAAGATCTTCTCGCAACGTGGCGAGGTGATCGAAGGTACGGAGGAAGTCGTTTTCGAAGATGTACCGATTGTAAGTCCAAATGGAGATGTCCTGGTGGAAAAGCTGAGTTTCCGGATCGAACGCGGCAACAATCTGCTGATCATCGGTCCCAACGGTTGCGGTAAAAGCAGCATGTTCCGTATTCTGGGTGGCCTGTGGCCTGTATACGGCGGCCGTGTGTACAAGCCTTCCAACAAAGAGTTCACGTACATTCCCCAACGCCCCTACCTGTCCCTTGGTACGCTGCGTGACCAAATCATCTACCCTGATACGGTTGACGAGATGCATGCTAGCGGCAAGACGGACGAAGACCTGATTGAAATCCTCAAGCTGCTCCAAATCGACAACATTGTTGAGCGTGAAGGTGGATGGGATGTTGAGCGTGAATGGCGTGACGCTTTGAGTGGCGGAGACAAGCAGCGTATTGCCATGGCTCGCCTATTCTACCACAAGCCCAAGTACGCAATTCTCGACGAGTGCACTAGTGCTGTAACGCTTGATATTGAGCGAATCATGTACGAGCATGCTACATCGCTTGGCATCACGATGTTGACTGTTTCACATCGTCCATCGCTTTGGAAATACCATTCCCATGTCTTACAGTATGATGGCCAGGGTGGCTACGTGTTCACCAAGCTCGATGCGGACAAGCGGCTCAAGCTCCAGGAGGAAAAGCAGCAGCTCGAGCAAAACCTCCTTCTCTTGCCCAAATGGCAAGAGCGGCTTCGTGACTTGGAAGGCATCATGGAGGCACGCGGTCAGTCTATTCCATCATTGCAAGCGGCACCTGCTCAGCAGGTTGTACCAGAGACGAATGAGGAAGAGCGAAGTGAGTCGGAGAAGACCCGGCCCCCTTCTTCGGAAAAGAGGGATTCTGCTACCCATCCAACACAGCCAACCAATCGTCAGCAAGACAAACCGGCGCCTCCGCTCGACATTTCGTCGCTGCAGCAAAGCCTGCCTCGGTAGTAGCAGCGCGACTAGTATAGTGTGCCAAGATATGCAGAAAAGCTTGCAGCATCACATCAGCTCAATTGGTATAGAGCACTATATGATCTCATCTACTGCTGCGACAGAGCCGACTGAAGTGCCGTGAACACCTCGACTTCAATTTCGGCGGCGGCCTTCTCTTCGTCTGAGCCGTTGCCTGACAACACACGCTCAGCGTCCGACAAGCCCTGGCGAACAGCCTGCAGAGTCAGTAATTCCACAACGAGCACTTACTTCTGGCGAGAACTGGTCCAGCGAATAGGCCTCAATGGCATTCACCGTAAGGTGGTTGTTAGGGTGGATTGCAGCAAAGCCGCTCGAGACTGAACATTAGTGATTTGCACATACCAAAGAACTTCTTGCTAGTGCCCGTCGACTCAATGACCTCGAGCAGACCCGGCCGGATCTGCTCAACGGTAGGAACGTGTGCAGCCAGGATACCTATGTCACCCGAAACGGCGGGGATGTTGACTTGCGTCACTTCCTGGTTGTTGTACAAAGCTGAGTGCGGCAGGACAAAGCTCAGCTTGAGCTGCTCGCTCACAGCCTCAGCATATCCACGGCGTGCACCAGCCAGCTGCGAAAGAAGCGGACGAGCGGCGGGGGTACGGAGTGCGCGCGAAGCTAGGGCAAACACCATCGTGATGTGAAAGTGTCGTGGTAAGAACCAATTGTTCACTAATGCTATCAGCACTCTCACCCACGCAGGCCCCCGCCCTGCCCTGCCCGGTCCGAGGCCAGCGCACCCAACATCGGCCGAGCTCGGGATGCTTTGGTCCTTGCACGTGGCTATCCCAACGGCGCCGGCAACCACCTCCACACTAGCCTGGACGCTCCTGCAGCCGCACATGAGCCATCCTTACACGTGTGCCAAATGCGCACGATGGATGCGGCTGGATGAGAGCATAACAAAAGCCAGTGACGAGCAGTTACAATCTTTGTGCAATGCAGAAAATGATCCTGCACCGCTATCAGAAGAGCATTTTGCTCACTGGGATATTCCTGTCGAAATAAAAAAGGCATTTGTAGAACGCGCCAAGCAAGATGAACCTGCGCTTGCCGCATCTGACAGATATGCGGACGTGTTCTCATCATTAGAGTCAAACTCAAAATCAGATACCCTGTATGCACGATACCCCCTTTGTCACGAATGTGCCGTCACTATTATTGCGACTATGGAGCTAGATCTCTTGTGTACATTTCACGAACGTGACAAACTCGCTTTGTTAGAACGCGAGCTAGAACGTCTCGCTCTTATCAAAGGAGATATGGAAATGTCAAGTGACGACAGAATGCGATGGAATCGCGACCAAAACCGGCTCGAGTGCGATCTAGAGAAAATGCACCGTGCGTGCGAAGAAACACGTGCGGCAATGCGTAAGTTGGATGAAGAGAAGGAGCACGTTCTGCATATGTTGAATGACATGGATGCACAGTCGACTTCCCTGCTGAAAGAAGAAGAGGCTATGTGGCACGCGTGGAATGAACAAGTGGCTGAGTTCGAGCAGCTCGCTTGTGAAAAAGAACGGTTAGATGCGAACCTAGCTGAGGAATCTCGAATTTTGTCCAACTTGGCCAACTCGAATGCGTATACGGATGCATTCTCTATTGAGAAAGATGCGTATGGTATGGGTGTGATTAATGGACTCCGCTTGGGTCGATTTAGTGCATCTAGACCTCCTCAAGACCAAGTGACGTGGACGGAAGTGAACGTGGCGTGGGGCCAACTGGCACTTCTTTTCAACCTGCTGTGTCGTAAACTTGGATATGAAAGTCCTACGCATAAGGTCCACGCTCGAGGTGCACAAAGCACCGTGGAGCGACTAGCGCCTGAACATGCTGAGTATGAATTGCATGCGACGAGTGAATGGCATGTTGGGCGCTTATTTCATTCTCGCAGGTTTGACTGTGCTATGGAGGCTTTTTTAATGTCTGTGCAGGACTTATATATGCACGCAAAGTCTACTATGGATCCTGCGCTAATGTTGCCATACTCGTACGTCGAGCTTATCACTTACATTGCAGTATTCAACACGGTCGGATCGGTGGCGTGAGTATCCGCTTGCAATTTAATCAGCCGGCCTCTTGGTCACTTGCAACTTGTCGGCTCCTCGAATGGTGCGTTTCTCCTGTACTCACTCAGCCTTCAACACCTCCTCAGCTGGACGTTGGAGCGCGAAGCGCGTCAGGAACTGTCACGTGATCTATAGCTCACGTCTTCGCAGACGATCTAAGATGCGTATATGTATTTTATTTGCTTGCCACGCCATTCACGGTAGTCACTCGTTGGTTGCATAGAAGCTACGATGTTAGGCGAGCACACACCTGCTGCTGGGCACGATAATATGCGTGACCCATGCCCGTGGGTCATCTTGAATGACTTTGGTGGTGCCTTTTCCATGGGCTGCATCGGTGGTGCCATCTGGCATGGTATAAAAGGCGCTCGTAACTCACCGCGCGGTGAACGAATGCTTGGATCCATTTCAGCCATCAAGTCTCGTGCTCCAGTACTTGGTGGTAACTTTGGTATTTGGGGTGGTCTGTTTCAAAGCTACGACTGTGCTATTATATCCATTCGGCAAAAGGAGGACCCGTGGAACGCGATTCTCGCAGGATTCTGCACCGGCTCTACTCTCGCTATTCGTAGCGGACCAAAGACTGCATTTGGTGCAGGTATTATGTGTGGTATCTTGTTGGGTGTCTTCGAGGGTGTCGGTGCAGGCATTAATAGTGCCATGGCGAATTACAACAAGCCGGTGGCGCCCGTGATTCCAGATGCCCCACTGGGTGCACCATCAGGTGGTGTTTCATTGACCCAGTAAATCTGCAATTGTGATTACGGCCGTTCCATCTATTGCATGGATCACGCGGACTCCTTGTTTTGCACAAGCGCATAATATGACCATTGTGCCGCACCTATATCCAGGGGATAGTTCATACCATGGAACTGCACACGGTGTGCTTCTGTAGCAAACCTTGTCTCTGTATCACCCCGTTTTGTAGACCACACAGACCCATCTTCGAGCAAGAATATACTGACATCTGTGGCACATGCCATGGACGTTACGTTGACCAAATCAGGCCCGTGACCCACGTCAACCGGTTCGGGTAGTGTATGGCCATGAAACACACTCCATCCCCAAAAGTAGCAGTCCCCATCTGAGGTGAGAGCCAGCGAATGGCGGTCGCCACACACGACGCTGTGAATGCTTGAAGGAAATCCTTCATCCCGTGAAAAAAAAGATAAGGCATGCAAGCCTTTACTCGGTACATAGATATCTCCAAGCTGACAAAATCGATTGTCCCCGTACGTATAGATAGGTAGGGATGCTTGTGGTGCAAACAGCACAAAATGAGAGCCACCAGCAAAAGCACGATCCAAAGGCGGCAAGTTGGGTGCAGAAAGGGGAATTGCATTTATGCCTAGCACCATTTCATTCAATGTATTGAACAAAACTGCTTTTCGCTCATTTGATATGGCAATGATGCGACCTGTCTTATCCATGGCGGCATGCTGCCAGGTGGTCTGTCCACATCGCGTATTGGAAAATCCCAAGCACAAGTACCCATCTTCGTCTAGACATGCTTCCACATAATCTTGTCCCAGAATAGCACGTGGATTGGTCCATGGTACAGTGTGTCGCGTTGGCTTCGAGTCATAACCTGGCATGTAGCCATACAGGTACATTTGCCCGTTTCGTGTATACAATACCTGAGTGGCTGTTACACAAACGATGCGCTCTGCATTATCGATGTCGACCGGCGCTGCTACTTGCAGAACAGACAAGTCTTGTCCCAGCTGTCCATGAAGATTTGAGCCCCAGCCCACGAGCTTGGGTGGCATGCATGCAAGGCACTTGCTGATGGTTGGTCTGAGCGAGTCGCCCGATGTGGCAGCCCGATGACGTTCCTCCATCTAAGAGGGCCAAGCCATTTTAGGTGCCTTGCCTTTCTAACATGCTTCTGGGACCTTGCCGCTGCGTGCACCCGGCAGCCATGAGCGCGCAACGAGCGCTGGCTCGCCTTTTTTCGTCACGTTCTGTAGTGGACGTGCTCGAGTCGCGTGGCATGGTCCACGCGATGACATCGCGAGCTCTGAAGGAGCATTTGTCAACGACAGATGACTTAGGTCACCATGTATCACGAACTATTTATACGGGTGTGGATCCCAGCGCTGCAAGCTTACATGTTGGTAATTTGCTCCCCCTGGTCGCCTTGCTTCATTGTGCGATGCATGGACACAAAGCTCTTGTCTTGGTACGTAAGCATGAACTCACACCTAGATCGGTGGCGCTACGGGAGCCATTGGCGATCCATCAGGACGCCAGTCAGAACGCTCTGCATTGGCATCAGATCAACTGAAAAGAAATGTGGATAATATTCGCGCTCAGATGTATCAATTCTTTCATAACGCGGCTGCGTATCTAGCACGGCGCAACGTTCTTTGTGCGAAGCCGCACGATTTCATATCAAAGGGATGCCATGCTCAAGATGAGCCTTTGTTTCAGGATACACTTGATGTTCAATTGATAAACAATCTTGACTGGTTCCGCCATATTCACTTTCTTGATTTCCTATCCAGTGTAGGTCGTTTTGCTCGTGTGAATGATATGCTGGCTCGTGATAGCGTCAAATCACGTCTTACTTCTCAGAATGGCGCTACCACTTCTGGACTTTCATTCACTGAGTTTTCTTATCAGCTGATGCAGGCGTACGACTTTAGTCACCTGCACGACAAAAAGGCATGCTCTGTTCAGCTCGGCGGGTCTGATCAGATGGGAAATATCATGGCTGGTATCGATTTAATTCGACGACAACGTGCAGAACAAGAGAAGGGTGCGGCGAACGATCCAAGCATGCGTGCGGATCCAGCGTATGGACTCACATTGCCCCTCTTGACGACAGCCTCAGGTGCCAAGTTTGGCAAGAGTGCAGGCAATGCTGTGTGGGTCTCAAGATCCATGCTTTCGGACCTTGATTTTTACCAGTACTTTGTTCGAAGCTCAGATGCCGACGTGGAGCGCTACCTATTGTCTCTTACTTTGATGAGCCATGAAGAGATTGCGCAGGTCATGGCTCAGCATGCAGAGGACAAATCCAAGCGTTTTGCGCAAACACGTCTAGCTGACGAAATGACTGAGCTTGTACGTGGGCATGAGGCATGTCAACGTGCTCAACTGGCAACCAAGCTGCTCTTTAATACCGACGTGCAAGGACTCACACTTGATCAAGTTGCATTTGCGTTCCAAGATGACCCCCGCTTGGTATACCTGGATGAGGAGCCATCAGGCATTGCGGCATTAGCGGCTGATATTGGACTACTGCCCTCCCGAAGCGAAGCTCGCAGGCTCGTGCAAAAGGGTGGTGGACTTTATGTAAACGGCGTCCAAGTCACAGATGTGCACGCGAAGCTGGAAAGGCAACATATGATCCAAGACCGTATCATTGTGATGCGCTCCGGTAAATCAAATCATAAAATCGTTGTATGCCCTCCCGTAGCGTGAATGTTGCACGATAAGTCGTTCGATAAGCTATGACGAAGCTTTGGGTGAAAGTACGGCGTATGAACTAAACGATTTGATTTGATAAAGGTAATAGCTTCCGGGTGGAAACGCTTTCGGCGGCAATCGTCTAGTGGTTTAGGATCTCACCTTCCCATTTGCCATTAGTGGCACGCGTAGACGCGTGGAATCAGGTGAGGACGGGAGTTCGAACCTCCCTTGTCGCAGATTTTTATGCAAGTAGCATCTTCACTTGCTATAGTTTAGGACCGTGCATGTGACGCTGGAGTCGTGCCTGGAGTTCAACTGCTTCTTGTTCGTCCAACTCATCTCGACGACCAGGTATACTGACTTTGGGTGGCTTGTTCCATTTTGAAAGGATGGAGGTTGAATCCGAGATGGCTGGCACGATGTGAAAATGGACCTGTGGTCAGTGAATTTCACGCACATGGTTCACAACTTGGGCGTATTCTTGGTTCGCAGCCACTTGCAAACCTGTGGCATCAAAAGCTGCACCCCAGTCAGTGGTACCACAACATACCTTTCTTCATAGCACGCGTGACACGTACAATGCCATGCATCAAAGCAGCTGATTGCTCTTCGCTCATATCTGATATGTGTGAGACATGTGCTTTGGGTATGACAAGAGTATGACCTGGTGTAAAATCAGTTGTCACATACCAGCTCGAATAGGCAGGATATCTAGGAAGGCCATGTACATATCTGTCTCTGCAACAACGTAGGCCCCTGTATTCCCAGCTATTATATCACAAAATACACAGTCATCAGCTTTATACCACTTGTCATGTTGGTTCACACGATCTAGGAATGGTGACGTCATGACGCGAGCTCAAAATGCAACGCGTAAATTGCTCCACAACTCTACACATTGGGCCTCGATGAGACAGGCCGGTATAGTATCATGACGCCAAAGCCTACGCACGAGATATTGCTATATAAACACAGTAATCCGACAACGGAAGCTTATGGCTTTTCGCTCGCCATGGTAGCCTCAGTGGTATGGGTTCTATGGGTTTTGTGGGCTATATTGCCAGAGTGGCTGTTGATCAGCTTGGGTATTCGATGGTTCCCGAATCGGTACGTTGGAGTCGCTTACCATGAAGTGACTGGGCTTATCTACTACCTGCATGGAGTATCATGTTATTTCTGTTTATTTATGTGGGTTTTGTCTCTTGGAACGTGTTTCAGACGCCACCTATGGATGCGTTGGAGCTCGTGGTCGGTACGTAACACTCTGTTGACATCAAGACCAGCATGCTGTGTTATATACACGTCCATTGACGGAAGAGAGGGGGCATCCTTTGCAGCAGCATACAATTCGAGACATCACGGATATGCGTGGGCCTCTGAGTGACGATGTGTATGATGTATCTCCGGGTCTCATATCGCGAGCCAGGTATCTAAATCGATAAAAATTATATCGAAACCCGTCTAGAGTTTCCTATACCAGGTACATGACTTGTACGTTGCATTGACATGCACATTTCCAATTCGCGTGCTTGCGTTGCCAATAACTCGCGCCGCGCTTCCATTTTTTTCTTCTCTTGATACAATAGGTCAATGCGGGTCGTGAGGCTTTCACATGCGTTGCTGGCATCGTGATCTTTTATATGCTTGTTTACTTTCTTGACCTGTTCCATGCTTTGCATTTGTAGATGTAGCAAAGATTTCAGCATGTCGTTCTGTTTTGTGCGCGCATCATATGCATCTTTGTACCATGCCACCTGGTGTAGTTCTTCCACCAACGATTGTTTTTCTGATTCGAGCAGGTCGATGCGCTTATTTGAGCCCACCATCAATGCTTCTTCCGCTTTACTGCGTCTCTCAGCGGAAAGGGCGCTGAGAACTTTCGTGTGCATAATTTGAGTATGAGAAAGGGTCTTTTCAAGCCATTCACAACGCGCAGCCAGCGTTTCATACTTGATCGTGTGCCACAATGCATCCGACTCGGCGAGGCACAGATTCCATGCATTAGTACATGCCTCATCAGAATGCATTTCGGCCTCGAAAGAAAACAGGGTATCTTGATCAGTGGCCTGGTAGTTATTTTGTTCAGATCCAGCGATGCGTTCATAGGTCTCCTCAAGCAAACAGGTCAGGGCATCTCTCTCAGTCAACAATTCATGCACATGCTCCTGCATGTCGCGCAAAAAATCTGCTTGCTCCTGAATCGTAACTTCTTGCGACGAAATGATATGCCGTTGAGTTTCAAGACAACGTGTTGCATCAAGTAGGGATCGAGAGTGGGTATCCCTTTCATGGGCCCAGTCAGCAGCGATTTGTGTTATGCATTGTATCTGCTTCGCACCCTTATTTTGAATATTGGCAGACAAAGTGCTCTGCTCGAGCTTGAGATCATCAAGCTCGCCCGTCAACTCGATGCATTGTAGCGCATACTGTGTTGCTTCATCCTCAGCACGATGTAGTTGAGCGATTACAGCATCTTGCTCTCGAGCTAACACGCCTTTCTGTGCTTCAATGCGACTGTATGTAGAAGCTCGATCTTTGTATCGTGAATTCAGTGCTTCGAGCTTATCAATTTGTGCTTTCAACTTGAGTTCACGTTGCTTGCCGAGGTGAATTTGCGTTTTCATATCTTCCCGTTCGTTTATGAGCGCGTGCTTTTCGTGACGGAGATTATCCAGCTGTACAAGCACTTCTTTGGATGTGCGATCCGTGAACTTTTGTTGCGGCGTAATATTTTCATGCTGTGAATCGCCAAGCACTCGCGCAAGGCTGGGTCGAGGCGTTAGAGACACGCGATTAGTCTTACGCAGAACCGGCAAGTGCGATCCCGGAGTATGTGGCACGCGATTAGGAGCAGTTTTCGGCGTAGCAAACAAGCTGGGTCGCGAGCGCTCTGGCGTTTCGGGTGCGCCCCGCGACATGCCAACGTCTTCGTCACCCAGTTAGTAGTGTTGGTGTGTTACGCGTTTCATGTTTGGACATCACGTGAAATATCTGGGGTATCTATGGGAAACGAGCTTCACGTCGAAGAAGATGGTGTTGAAGCACGGATGGTGCAGACGATGTCGTTGACAGGTGATGAGATGGCGGCGTACTTTGAGAGTTAGAGTATTTCGATGAGCTGCTGCGTCTTCGACGGTCGAGTTGACCGCGTCCACCTCGCGTATGCTGCCACTGTGGCTCATGGCTGTACTCTTCCAACAAACGCGCGCGTTTTTCCAGCATGGGCTGAGTAAGGGATGCCTCGTCGATTTTGCCAGAGTGAAAGAGCACACGGCCTTCATCTTCCGAGTCCACGGGATCGATGGCGGCCGACTTGGGCTGGCGAAACGACAACTTGAGAGGAATACTGTCGGTTTCGTTCTCCTCTAAAGGTGCCGATCCGCCTTGGGAGCGCAGCTGCTCACGCTCACGGAGCAGTTGTGCACGCACTGTATGGGCGGATACACGCTCTTCCTCGGAGCTTTCATCAGCCGTATGAAGAAATTCGTACTTGTTCTGATCCTCCATGGATGTGTGGGTCTCATTGTACGTTTTGACAAAAGCCTGAGCATCATCCCGAGCAGCGAGAGCATCCATACCGTCGCCTTCCACGCAGCGGCGCTTCTTTGCAAAACGCGGAGCTTGTAAACGCCGACGCAATTCGTCTTCGTCAGCATCCTCGTCGAGCAGGTCAGCCAGGCCTTCATCACCACCACGACCACGGCGTCGGTGGCGGAGCAGACCCTTAGTGGCGCGTTCATGCAACGCTTGTATCGCCGCATCATCGTCTTGGCGCTGCTGCAAGTACTTTTGGTGCACGGCATGATCTTTAGTCTCTTCATCCTGATCACTCTCATCGTCCAACAAACTCGACAAGTCGGCATCATCCTCCGACCCTTCTTCGTCATCAGATGCCTGTTCCTTATCACTGAAAACACCAGCCAAGCCTCCATGCTCCCCATTCTCGCTCTCCTCGTCTGATTCTTCTGCCTCGCCGAAAACAAAAGCAGAGTCTGGCCGTCTGCGAGTAGATTGTTTGACGCGCGTCTCTGTGTCACTTGGCTCCTGATCGCTTTCAGCCGAGTCGTGCGTGTCCGCTGGCTTGGTTTGTGTGAAGAACCCATCTTCATTCAAGTACAAAATGCCGTTATTCTTTGGAGCTTGTTGTGCTTCTCGCCATATTTCTTCACCATGCTCTGCCAAGGATGGATCCAAAGAAGGTAGCATATCTGGTGACAATGGTGCCGCGGCTTGTTCATGCTCAGCATGACGCAGAGCCGCGAACGCGTCACCTGAGCGTGCTTTAGAGGTCGGCGGTGGCATGGCTTCCTGGCTCTTGGAAAGCGATGGCGTAGCCGCAAAGAACTGTGTCATACCTCCCACGGGTCCAGAACGACGCTCGTTGGCGAAAATGTCGAGGGAGCCGCTGAGTTGGGGCTCTTGTGTGCCGCGTTCAAAAAACTGGGCCAAGACCGATGTATCGGAGCCTGTACGCTCTATCGGGGCACCAGCCGGTTGTGTGGATGCGAAAAACTCACCGAGATCATGATCGTCGTCTGACACGTTCGGGACGTCCAGCAAGGGCAGCTCTGCGAGCGGTGTGGGCTCGGCGGATGCGTGTCGCTGCGTTGAGCGCTCGAGTGTCGAGATGGGGACGTTTTCCTTCTCTGATCCGCTTGGACTGGATGCGGGACTTGGGGCGGGCGACGGTGACAGTGCTTGGAAGTAGGCCTGGGCTGGTGCAGGTGTTGGCTCTTCATGCACGGGTGCCTCTTGTGAACGGCTCTTTTTGGCGGTTGTTTCGGCGTTCTGTGCGTACACTTTCTGAAGCACAGTGGCGTTGAGTTCATCTAAACCCAGCATCGGTGGAAAGACGGTAGCAGCACGATGTGGACTCGTGCTGGATGGAAGAGTGCCTGCCTGTTGCTGCGCGGCGAGACCAAAGGTGTGGGCGGCCGCATCCATTTGGTCGTCAGGAACAGTCTCCGAGTCTGGAGCGTTTATATTAGGCGAGCGGTATTCGTTCGAGGCGATGCGCTTCCGACGCGGTGTGCGTGGGAACACGGAAAGGTGAGCTAGCGACTCGTCAGCAGCTTCACGACGCTCGTCCCGACGAGGAGAGCCGTAGAAATGAATGCGTGCTGGCTTGTGTACGCCAAGCGAAACCACCTCAAGATCGCTTTCATCGTCTTCGCTTTGGGGCATGACTGCTGCCTTTTGCCGCTCGATCCAAGCCCATTTCATTTTCAAGCGTGCCTTGCTCGCTTCATCCTGCGTGGAAGGCGACGTATGCGTGTGCCGCGCGTCAGGTGTGGATGATGACTCGACAGGATCTGAGCTGTGCATGGCATTAGGTGGTGCTGGGGATGCTGTCGTGTGCTCAATGGTATGCAGTAGTTCTGAAAGTTGGTACCGCTTAGGCTCAGGACGCTGTAACGTCGCGCGATTTTCACGACGAAGGCGAGCCGACATGCTGTGCATTTCCCGCTGCGCTTTGAGTGAGAGTCCCCGCGGTTGTTTGGCTGGTGCTGGCGCATCAATATCTGACACGTCGCTGTCGGGTGCCTGCAAGGGACGAGGTGGCTCTGCCGTTTCTTGTTCGGCGGCTTCGGGGGGTGAGCTGGGGGCGGCACGTTGCTGTGCTAGTGCACGTAGCCTATGCATTCGATTCGAGCGCTCATCAGAACGCGGCAAAGAGCGTGCCTCGTTCGGCTCTGCCGCGTCGTCATCCGACGAGAAAAAGAGTCGCGGAGGAGATGACTGCTTCTTGCGCATGCGCGATACAAACGAGGGGACAGCACCTTCTTCTGCATCAGACTCAAGATCCGTTTCAAGATCGGATCCCAACGCACTTTTACCTGGTGGCGGCCCAGAGGCAATGCTGGTGTCATAGCTAGAATCTCCGCCAACGCTCGTGATACCCGCATGCTTGACACGTAGTGCAGGGGACGGTGAAACTAGACGGAATGACGGTGAGCTTCGCTCCGAAGAAATCTCTGCATCCGCATCATGTCGGCGCCGACCATATACCACTGGCGGCTGCGACATGGACTCGCCGCACTCGTAGCCAAGATACAGAAAACCGCCAGGCCCGTTGGGAGTACGAGACGCGTCTTGACGCGTGCCACACGCGAGACCTTGGGATTTATTATATAAGCACTACGAGGCATCATGGCACGCCTGGCCCTCGGGTGTGCCGTCAGCATTGGTATAGCGTTGAGCGAAGCCGGCCATGCCCTGTTCGAGCACGGCTGCATGGGGTGCACCTTCGTTAGGATCGAGTCCCTTCCATGTACGTTGAGAGCGATGCGCGAGCGAAGCACTGTCCAGCACCTTGAGCATCTGACCCGACTGCGGATCTCGCACGGCCACTTCGTGAGGCTGAAGAGACAAGCGCTCTAGAGCGCGAGATGTCGTGTCGGTCTCACTACCCGACGAAGACGTACCGTATTTAGTGCGTGTGACGTAGGTGCCGGTGGCGAACGAATAGTGTGGCTGCTCGTCTTCGTCACTGTCCTGTGCGGATTCCGTATCCATGTGGGACGCGTCGCGCATGACATTCGCAAAGTCGAGAACGTAGGCCCCCGTCCACGGAACTTCTTGGCCGCCACGCGCCTGCACAGCCAGCATCATTTCCCAAGGCGTGACGACGGGGCGCATGAAGTCGCGCGTATCCAGCAGCGAGTTTTCGGGGCATGCCACAAGGACAAATACATCAATCTCCAAAAAGTTGGCCAGTTTGGTTGGATTCAGTTTGCCGACACTGATGGTGTATACTTTACGTCGTGATCCCCGCGATGTTAGGATGCGACGAAGCTCTTTGAGGAGCGGGAGGTATGCATGGATGCCAAGTGTTCCGACCACAAGGCCTACGACGGAGGCATCGCGCGCTTTTTGAATCGTCGCGTAGCGGCGCATAAGAAGTCGATTTGTCTTGCCCGTCTCAGTGCACACAGCTTGCGTCTTGGGATCATACGATGCCATGTCGTACTGTGGTCCAAGTGTGAGAAGGAGGTGCGTAAGTGCGCGTGATTCAGGGCCTAGGTACAAAGCGGCCGTGTCGTGGAGCGAGGTACCTGGTGGCAGGTGCATTTGGCGCATACCCAGCAATGATGAGGTCGGCTCCATAGACGAAGTGTTCGCGGGTCCATCTCTTTTGTCAGAGGTGCATCGTGTGCAGGCGCCACAAGACTGGCATCCCTGTGACGATTCCGACGACTCACGCGCGGCTCGTGTGTGAGCATTCTCTGTGCACATGGCATCGAATCGCTGATTCACGTCCATGTGGGTTAGAACAAGGGGTGCTCGATGCTTCCATTGCTGCAGCATTTTGGTATATACATGCTCCATAAGATGGGTATAGGCCACGTCGTACGTAAGAATCACCGCTTTGGGATCCGAGGACAGCTTCTCGGCTGCTCGCAAGAGACCCTGTGTGGTATCGTCGATATCCGCGGCAAGCTTGGGAAAAACATACAGGGTGGGCATGTGGGACGTCGGGCTCAGGCATGTGTGGCCATAGTGCACGACGGCTTCCGCCTGGACGTGCGACGCTGTGACTTGGTCCACACAACAGCTTCCATAACTGGTGTCTGCAAGAATATACAGCGTGGGCGGCGTTTTTGTAAGGGCAGCAAGGGCGTGGTTCAGCGCATGGTATACAGGTACGGCATCAATGAGTGCCTCATCGGGGAACTGAAGTGCCACGCGTTGGAGAGGCGGCTGCCTCTGGGCGCCCTCCTTTGTCAACACGAGTCGGTGTGCGGTAGCATCAATATCATAAAGGGCAAGCAAATCTCGCCCTGACGCAGAGGCTGTAGCTTGTACAGCATCTTGGTCCAGCTCGACTTGGTGCTCAATGATTGCGGCGTCTGCCGTGCTGAACGCGGTCGCCATGATTGCACGGAGGCGAAAGTGGATGAGAAAACTGGCGTTTTTTTATGTGGAGAGCGTAGCTATGTACTGCGCCAGAGACATGAAGTACTGTTCGGCGATGGACGAGAAGTAGAATTCATGCTCCGAATTGTGCGCCAGCACGAGGTTGTGTGCAAGCTCGTGTGCGACGCTAAAGTAGACGGAAATGAGGGGATTTACAAGGCGATTTGCTTGAACGTCCGCGTCGTGCCATGCGAGATAGTAGCGCAGATTGAGGAAGATCGATCCGCCTCGATTGAAGGCAATCGATGGGCCTTGGGTATCACAGAACACGTGCATGCTCTGAGGATTCACGCCAAAGATGGCCCCGACTGGGCGATACACGAGCTCAATGAGGCGCTCAAGAGCCGCGCGGTTATGGGCGAGGGTGGTGGGTCCGTCGAGATCCGTGCTCACGTACACTTTCATGCCCACCACGTGCCCGGCGAGACGGAGATCCACGTCCATGCCATTGACGTCGCAGTACGTCGATGCAGCCTCGCGCACATCGCGCGTCTGTGACTTGGACTGAATGATGGACGATGCATCCGGACGTGATGACTGGATGGCATTCTGAACGTGTCGCTGGATCTCAGATGTCTGTGTGATGGGCTCACTCTGACCGGGGCGCCGAATAGATGAAGTTCCATCGGCCAACGACGACGGTCGTCCACCCAAACGTGTCCTGATCTGCTGAAACAAGTTGCCGCCGCTTGCTTTGGGGGGTGGCATGGGCGGTGGCATCATCTCGCGAGATTTGTCCATGGAAGCCGGGGGTGGTGTCTGGACCGGCGGCGGGGGATGCGATGGCTTTTCGGCGGACGCAGCCACTTTAGGGTAGCCGCTGAGCATGGCCTCACTGGCCTGTTGCAAATGATGGTCCTGGAACGAACGCAGAAGCCGCGCAACGTGAGCAGGATCCGCGTCGGGGAACATCTGCAGAAGCTGTGCCTCGTAGCTATCCCAGGCCGGTTCCGGCGCAGGGACGAGCGGTGCGGAAGCCTTGGCTTGCTGTGCGAGAATCTTGTCGACGTGGAAGCCCTTGCGTTTGAGACTGCGAAGAGGCGACGAGAGCACGGTCATGAACAGGAGCACATCTTGTAAATGCTGCCGCCGGAGCAGGGACTTGCACAGCGCCGATGCGACTTCGAACCAGTCCAGCTCCATATCAGTAGCAACATGGAGAAGGAGGGCCTGTTTCCATGTCGAAGGTCTCGTCGCCATAGCTGAGCACCGCTGCACGTCTTTCCACGTTTGGCCCTGGTACGTTAATACGCGCGTCTGCTGGATGCCAGGCTCCGTGACTTCATGCACGGTGAGAACATCACCGAGCCACGCCGCGTCGTGCTGTATGTCGCGGCTGGCCATCGCTCGCTTTTCGAAGAGAAAAAGCGGCGTGCGCTCCAAGATGGTATGGCGAATGTCTTGGGCGCGTGGAGTGTCGGGCAGCACCCGGCCCTTGACCGAGTAGGACTCTGTAACGAGCTTGCTTAGGTAGGGTGATCCCAGGGATGCATACAGTGGCTCAATGACATCGTCGTGTGGCGCCACAAACACATGATCGCAAAATAGCATGTGGGCATGTGCATCGTCCACGAGCACGATATCCGGTGCGCTGCGGAGCGCATACGAGGCAGAGCCCGAGGCATGTTCGTCGTCTGTGCGAGCCTGCTGAAGGCAAAGCAGAAATGGGACGTGGCGCATCCGCTGCCGCGTGGACGGCGGCAGTTCGCTCAAGTGGTCGGCAATGCGGCGCAAGACCAGCACGTACGCATCTGGCGAGGGGCACAGATGGTAAAAGTGCGGCGCATCGTCCATCAGCATGTCCACCAACTCCGATGTGCTGGGCTCGTCCGACACACCACACGCGCGGAGAAACACGGTCGCTGCAGGCCCAAAGTCGACGTATGCAAACACGGCCTGGTACTCGGATGGCGCATCGCGAGCGCCGGCGAAGTAGCATGAAGCCGGTGGCAAATGACCACGGCCCTGTACGGGCACGATGGGTGCGTGGCGGAGCGTGTCCAAGTCTCGTGGGGTATATGTGCGCACAGTGGATAAAAAGGCAAATACGCGGCAGGCCTCTTCGTGCGTCTGGGGTGGTGACGAGCACAGTTTGTGCACAATGGCCGAGCCTGTCGGATGCGTGGGCAATTGCAGCTTGGTCGCATCGACAGCCGAGACGGCTGCGATGGGCCATTGCATGGAGGCGGCGGCTGCATCTGTGTACACTTGCGTCGGCGGATACAGCCGTCCATCCTGAGCCGGAACAAAGGCATACTTGCTTGCGTCCTTGAGCGAGTAGACATCCGCGTACACTGAGGCGAACTTGTCGAGAAGGTAGGTGCGCGCGACGACGCCCAGTGCCGCGTCAGACCCGCTGGCGCGTTCCAAGACCTCTGGCAAAGGCATGTGCCGTTGCAAGCCCAGGGAGAAGAGGAATCGTGCCTCGTCGGACGAGGCACGCCAAGAGCGACCGCGCCAGTCGAGAATGGGTACACGCAAAGCACGCAGCGCATCGCTCGGCTCATACAGCTGACAGGCCATATACTGCTTCGTGTCTCCCTCAGCAGGGAAGATGGGCGTGTTGGTGAGCCGCTGCATTTCTGTGGGTGTCAGGTGCGCGCTTTGTTTAGCGAGGTAGGCCACCAAGTCGATGTGCGACCAGTCACCGCCGGCAAGAAGCCGATCAAAGATGAGCTGGATATCGACGTGCCGACGTACGCCTAGCGCCTCGAGCATCTTTTCGGCGTGGCCACGAACGGGCATAGTGGGGAAGGCCACAACAGGCAGGTCGGAAAATAGCGACACGCTGCTAAAGTAGGCGTCGGCAGGGCGCTTCATGCCCGCACGGGTAGGTATGCACGCCAGGGGAGTGAGGCGCTCGACGATCGCGCGCATCTGCGCATGGGGTATATGGCCCCACGTCCATGCGAGCGTGCTAAGCACACCTTCTGCATTCCTGGGTGATTGCGATAGTCCATGCGCGGCGCGCACGTCGGGCGAGGACGACTGATCCAGGGACAACATGTATTCCACCCACGCCAACACGGACAAATCAGCCCACCCAAACACGCGGCCCAGTTCGCCTGGTCGAAAGTGCCGTGAGACGGCGTAGAGCAGGCATGTCGGCGGGAGCACGATGGTCGGGGGCAACTTGCCAGTATGGAGCACGGTCGATACATCTGACAAGGCTTGGACGCCATCGTCGGAGGTGACGACAGCGGCACGCACGAGCTGTGCACAGAGAGATGGTTCGTAGGCGGGATGAGCGGCCACTTGACACCACCACCGCAGGCATGCGACCATTTCGTCGGTCGAAAGGGGACGGCGTGCAAGCTCGGCAAATACGTCCTCCATCGTAATGTCACGCACCATGTGCCGCAGACGCAGCTGCATCACAAACACGTCAGCCGCCTCGATGTGGGCCGGTGGAATCACGGCAATGTCGCGGCAAAAGTCCGCGAGCATGGCACTCGGGAAGCGCACGGCATCGGAGGACCGCAGTCCCTCGGTGGACATGAGCGAGATGCATGGCCGTGTGCAGCAGGCGAAGAAGGCGTCTTCCAGCGCGGCCGACACGCGCGTCGATGGCGACGACGATCGGAAGGAAAAGAAGCGCATCGTATGCAGAGCCGCCTCTAGTAGGCGCTCTCGTTGGTCAGCGTGACACCATTGTGCGCCTAAGCGATGCATCTCGGCCTCATAGATGACGCGCGCCACGTAGCCGCCCACAGCGAGCAGCTCGGTGTTCCAGCGCGCACAGTACCGATCGATAAAGTCGAGCGATTCGCGCTCGACTGTCGGGATGAAGCGCGCGGCCAGATGACCGGCGAACGCGGTGGTTTGGTGCGTGCGGAACCCGATAAACACGCGGCCCTGTGCATCCAGCTGCGGTGTGAGTCCGTCAAAGAGCATGCCGACGTGCTTGTCTACGCTATGCGTCGTGGACTCGGGGAGCGCCATGGCGTCGATGTCGTCTCGACGCATGTGCACGATGTGCAAGGGCATGGACGATGGAAGGCCCTTTTTCGTGCTCCGCTCCAATTCGCGAGAGAGCGCGGCAGGTGCATGGACGCGAATGTGAGCTGAAACGAAGCGCAAATGCAGCGATGCCTGCACGGTTTCGATGTGTTGCGCGACATTTTCGAGCACCATGCCGCGCGAAGATGCGGCGTCGGGCGGCGCGGTCCCAAAGGCGTTCGAGAGCATGGAAGCGATCCCGGCGCCGGCCGTCTTGGAGAACGCGGACAGGAGGGTTTGGCGGAGGCTGGGTTTGTCGGCCGCGGCGGCGGCCGCCTCGGCCGCCTCGAGGAGGATGCACCGAGCTACGCGGACGTGCACTTGGAGTGGCGAGGTATGCAGCTCCTGTACGGCCATGATTTTCTCCGGCGACGTAGCCCTAAGATGGCGTGATGGGACGAGGGGCTCCGGAGCGCCTACGTGCTTGTCGAGATGGCACAAGAGTTGGTCGTCGAGGTACAGGCCGACCGAGCGGACATGGCTCGTGAACGTGAGCGAGGTCGCGAGAAACTGGCACAGGGCGAGGGGTGATTCGGGGAAGGGCGTCGGCTCACGCAGGGCCATGAGAAACGTGGTCCATGGCACGCCCGTGGACGATGCGGCCTGAGCCGGGGCGTGAGCGCGGCGCGTGAAGAGGGCATCGCCTTTCCAAAAGAAGCCCATCAGCTGGTCGCCACTCGACACGATCGGCTCGTCGCATACGCTGAACAGCGAGTAAAAGCCGACGCCAAACGCACCGATGCGCTCCGGATCGGGGTTGCCCTCGGCGATGCGCCGTAGCCGGTGCCAGTCGGCGTCGCTGAACGGCGCGCCATTGTTGCGGAAGGTCCATTGTGTGAGCAGGGCCTGGGTATCGGGGACATGGGGGATGGGGCGCGGCTCGCTCACCAGGCGCAGCTCACACTCGGACGCGCCTGCGTCGTCGGCGTTTTGGAGGAGCTCGCGAAAGACGGTGAACTCTGCCGAGTACCGCGCGAGAATCTTGTCGATCAAGGCACGCTGGTTCACGGTGATCGCCTCGTCCGGCAGCGCGGACTCGGTCAGCGCCCGCTGCGCAAGCGAGCGCATGTCCATGGCGGGCGGAGGCAGCGAGGGACGCGCGGCCAGTCGAAGTGCATCACGTGCTATATGGTACCTACAATCTGGTCGAGGTGGATCTGGTTCAGGTCGCGGGCGAGGCACAGCGTCGCGAGATCGGGGCGGCGCATGAGCTCGAGCGACACGCGCAGGATTTCCCAGAGACTGTGGTTGGGCGGGCCGGGCACGTCGTCGCCGGAGGCCTGCTGGAGCGTGAGAGCTGTGTAGGCGTGCTCGGCCGCTTCCGTGTACATTTTGAGGTTCAGGCAGGAGATGCTCAGGTTAAAGTGGCAGCGCGCAAAGTCGGGGCGCAGACGCAGTGCCTCCTGGTAGTACTGCAGACTTTCTTCGGAGCGGCCCGAGTTGCTGAGCGTCGCGCCGATGCGGTTGTACAGGATCCAGTCGTCGGGCGACACCTGCAGCGCGGTCGTGAAGCAGTCGACGGCCTTGTCGTACTCGCCGGACGAGTTGAAGAGCACGCCCAGCGCGACCTGCACGTCCCCATCGATGGGCTGCTGCGGATCCTGCGCACTCGCGCGCGCCATGGCCATGAGCACATTCGCGAGGCGCTTGTGCGTCGACATCTCGGGCAGGTGGCGCCGCTGCGACAGGAAGGACTGCACCGCGCTGTGGTACTTGGTGTGCACGTGGATCCAGCGATCCAGTGCTTCGAGCGCCTCTTCGCGCTCGTTCTCGTTCGTATAGCTCACAGCAAGCGCGAGCCATGCGTCTTTCATCGTCGGATCCAGCTGCAGCGCCTCATGCAACGCAGCGATCGCCTGCGTCTCGCGCTCATTCTCCTGCTGCCGCAGCCCAAGATGATACCACTTGCTCGCGTCCGTGGGGTGCGCTTGCACGGCCGCTTCGTGCTCGAGCACCGTGTCGAGCATCGTCGGCGTCGCATGGTGCGCAGGGTGCGCGGCCCACGGATTCGCATCGTGGAAGCGGTATCGCGGCGCTTCAAACGGGAACGGCTCATGCGCACGGCTCTGCATCACAGGCCGCACGCCATCCGCCTCGGCATCAAACGCGTCCCATTCGCGCTGGAACTTGGCCCACTCGGCATTCTGCGCCCCACGCACCCCGTGGCCGGCTGGACCCTGCCAGGCGCGGCCGACAAAGTCCTCGTCCCCGGCAAAGCCATGCCAGTCCTCCTCCCACTGGGCCGTCGCACCCGGCACCTGGGTGCCCAGAGACGTCCACTTGTGGTACTCACGCGCAAACAGGTCGTCGTCTTCGCGCATGCGCGCTGCCACGTCGCCGCTATCGCCGACAAACGACGCTGCAGGCGGCGCCGGCTTCTCCTTCGCCTGGTCCTCTTCGCGCCAGAATGCCTCGAGATCCGCGAGCGCATCCGCCGTCTGTACATGCTCGCCGCGCTGGGTGGGCCGAGCAGCCTGCGACGCGGCATGCTGCAGCATCGCATCTAGGTCCGCCTGCGTCGGCGGGGCCTTGCTCTTGCCCTTCGCATCCTGGTCCACAATCGAGTCACCGCGCACCACAGCATGCTGGTCACGCAGCTTGCGCATCAGCTGCAGAAACTCGCTCTGCTGGAACTTGTCACTCGTGTCGTGCTGCACGGCATGCAAGAGATGCTCAGCGGCCTGCGCCAGTTCGTCGTCGTTCATCGCATCTAGTCGCGACTCAGTGGCGCCGCCCTGCTGTGCGTCTGCGGCCGTGAACGCCGACTCCCACGACGACGCGCTCACCGACTCGAGTGCATCAGGCGCACGGGGCACGGCCTGCGGTGGCGGCGCGGGTGACATGCGCAGCATCGCAGGAAACGGTCGGTGATGAAGCGGGCCCGCACTCAGGGGCGTGCTACGCGGCATCGCACCATGAGATGCAGGCGCCGATACGCCCTGGGCCGACGAAGACGCGCGCAAAAAGTCTTGGGCCCAGGCGGGCGTCGCTGAAGAAGACGACGACGCCGTCGATGCACGCGGCACCTGGTGCCGATAGAACGACGTCTCCATCGCAGACGGCCACGGCGGACCGACATGCGGCAGAGAGGCGCGCAGCTCGTCGACTTGAAACGGCGCGGCAGGCTCCGGCGCAAAGAACGCTGGATCGCCGGCCGACGTCGACGCACCGGACGCCTGCGTACGGAACGCCGGCGGCCGTCCAGGCACGCCCTTGCCGAACGAGTCAAACTGCGCCCCACGGTCCTGCCCAAAGCGCTTGCCCAGCTGCTGCAGCGGATTCACCGGGCCACACCCGGCACCACCGCTCACCAGATCCGGCAACGACATGACAGGTGGTAGTGGAGGGTTGACATCGGCCGACGACAGCTATGGGCTACAGACGCGGCGCACCCAGCGAACGACGCCGTCGGCGCCCGCCGAGACGATGGTGTGGGCGTCGAGCCAGACGGCTGCCTTCACACCGCCGGCATGGGCGTTCTTGAGCACAGCCTTTTGCATCGGCCGCTCCACGGACCATACATAGATGTTCGTATCGAGGGACGCGCTGAGCGCATGCGCGCCGTCCGGCGACCACTGAATCGAGTCGATACGCGCCGTATGGAATACCCACTGCGAAAGCTTGAGTGTCTGTGCCTCGACATCGTACACGAGGATCTTGCCGCTGCTCTCGCCGACGGCCAGGAGCGAGGCGTCTGGTGAGAAGGCCATCGCTGTGATGGCGCTCCGTCCGTGGCTCAGCTCGCCGAGAGGATGCAGGGCACCGTCGTAGCGGAAGAGATACACTTTGGCGTCTTGCGCACCGATCGCCACGAGCGACGCCTGCGAGGCGAGGCATGTAGCATCGTCGGGCCACGTAGCTCGGTGCGATACGCACTCGCCATCGTGGGATACGACGTCCATGCCCGTGTCAGTCAGCACAAACGAGGCCCTGTCGCATACTTGCAAGCTGCGAATGTGGCCACTTACGTCGTGCTTCGTCACGCTTCCATCGTGCCGGATCACACGCAGCGCATTGTCCAACGACGCCACGACCCATGCGGAAGACGTCGAGCCCATCCGGACCGGACTCGGCCATGCTGCCTCGCGAGGGCAACGATCAACACACTCGTCATACAAGTAGACGCGGCCGTCGACACAGGCTGCGGCGATCTTTCCGCCGCTCACAGCCACGTCCACAAGACCCATCGTGGGGCCCACGAGCGTGTCGCGGACACGCAGCGCACCCGGATCGAGCACGGTCAGCATCCCATGGAAGCTCAGCGATACAATCGCCCCTGCTGTCCACACGAGACCGACCTGCTGCGCCAGGACGCGGTCCTGCGCATCTGAGCGCCATTCGCACACGAGCGTGCGGGCCGCCACATCCCACACACGCACGGCCCCATCGGCTCCCGCAGAAGCTAGGTGCTTCGAGTCAGGCGCAAAAGAGACCGCGAAAATGGTGCCTTGATGCGCCTCGATCGTGCCGTGCAGATCACCACTCACACCATCGTACACACACAGCCGGCCATCGGCACCCGCGGACACAAACGTCGCGCCATCCGGCGCATACGCTACATCATGCACAAAACGCGTATGGTGCGACAGAGTGCGCGCGTACTTGAAAGGCACGCCCGTATAGAACAGAACATGGGCGTCGTCCGCACCTGTCGCGGCCCGGAACGGCCGCTGTGCACGCACCGCGACGGCATTCACAGGCTTGCTGTGTCCATTCAGCTCGCCCACACTCGAGCCTGTATCCACCAGAAACGTATGGGTATACTTTTCGCGGCCCTCGCCCGCCACGAGAATCCGCTTGCTCTCGCCATCCCACTGTAGATCGTGCACACGTCCACCTAGCGCAGCCACTTCAAGCTTGAGCATCTGCTCCGTGCCAGCTACGTCCCACACACGCACCTTGCCCGTGATATCGGCGCTCGCCACATAATAGCCACTCGGACTCAAACGCGCCACCGTCACGGGCTGCGCATGCTGAGCATACACGACCGTGGCTCGGGGATCCTTCATGTCACGAATCACGACCGTGCGACCATGAGCATACACGATTCGATCACCCTGTGCACTGAGCTTGACGCTGCGCGCACGTACTGTCGTGGGATTCGGAGCCCACGTCCCGGCCGGTGTCAGCGACATGATGGGAGGCGGACAACCATATGGACTGTGCGCGCCACGTGCCACTTTTCTCACCCACGACCCCCCACGTCCATGACACGGCGCTTTGCCTCGTGGTGGGACGTCGCCACCGCCACGCAGAACGACGATCCATGGGAGGATCCGACGCTGTATGCGTTTCTGTGCGATGACGTGCAGATTGGATTCATCCAGCCACATGTCTGGGCGGTGCTGCAGCGCTATGCGCACGCCTTTGTGATGGACGAGCGGCGCATGACATTTGGCCCCGCATGCACATCCGTGGACGCACGTACAGACGCCATCAATGCCCTGGCCATGCAGCTACGTGATCACGGCGAGTTTCCCGAGGCGCTGGGTGGCTGGCGCCATGAGCAGTACGCCGTGTATGGGCGAGACAAGTCGCAACGCACCTACATGGCTTTTACACTCGAGCGCGCTGCCTGCGCCCTTTTCGGCTTTGCGACGTTTGGCGTGCATCTCACCGCATACACACCCGATGGACGCATCTGGGTCCCGAAGCGCTCGGCGACCAAAGCGACGTGGCCCGGTATGTACGACAACTCGGTCGCGGGCGGCATCACCGCCGGCGAAAACGTGCTCGATACCATCGTGCGCGAATGCGAGGAGGAAGCGAGTCTCGATCCGGAGCTCGTCACCGCGCACATTCGCGCTGTCGGCGTCATTTCCTACTTTTACAAGACACCGACACACGGGTACCGCCAGCCAGAGATGCAGTACGTTCGCCGCACGACTGACCACAGGTTCCTCTACGACTTGTGCCTGCCCTCGAACGATGTGCGCCTCCAGCCCAACGACCAAGAGGCGCAGTCGTTCGAGCTGATGGACAGGGACACCATTTGGCAGCTCATAGTAGCAGGCGCCTTCAAGCCCAACTGTACTCTAGGTACGTGCACTGACGCTCTGACACCAGTCCTTTTGGACTTTTTCATACGGCATGGTTGGCTCACGCCGGAGAAGGAGCCGGACTATACCAAGCTCGTAGCACTCCTGCACACGCCCTTGCGTGTGCCCACGCCCTAAGTTTGCACCAACGTAATGGTAGTGTATTTTGGCAAGTACGTGCACTAAGAATCACACTTTCGGCGGCACGCAGACCTGTATCGACCACGTCCCTCGTCCCTGGGCAATGCCGGTATCACAGAGTGAAAGACATGGTCAGTATATGGATCAACATGTCGGGAAAAAAGACACAAAGCTTAGAGCGAGAGCTTCGTGTGACGCCAGTGACGGCGGTTCTTGTTGTACTGGATCTTGTTGTCCGTCTTCATGCGGAACCAGTTGGGGATCGAGCTGAGGTGTTAGGCAGCATGGCAGATACATACCGGTTCTGGCGGGCAGCCTTGGCCAGCTTGACCTTGGTACGGAACGTCTTGTGCGAAGGCTGGTGGCGTTAGTCCGGCGTGCTACACGTTCACATACCATGATAGTTCTGCTGGACGTTGGGTAGGAGAAACACCGAGGTGTCGTAGGAGGACCCACTAGCGTAAAGAGGTCACGTGTAAAACTATACCCTATGCAGTATCGTGTATCTCCACATCATCCAGAACCGGGCGCCGGCTCAGCTCCATGCTCGCACGGGCCCGTCTTGGGCGTATCTCCGCGCCGCTGGGGCGACCAGACTGGGTACCACCATGACCTCCCATTATGCGCACCAACCTGTGCCGGCCACCGATGTGTTCAAGCCAGACATTTTCCGTGGAAAGGTGGTGCTTGTTACAGGAGGGGGCTCTGGTATTTGCTACAAGATCACCGAGACGCTCATGCGCTTCGGCTGTAAGGCAGCGATCGTGGGCCGGAAGGCGGACCGTTTACAGGAGGCAGCACAGCAGCTGTCGCGCGATACCGGCTCGCAGGCGATATCTCTGCCTGGCGACGTGCGCCAGTACGTGGCGATGCAGCAGATCGTCAAGAAGACCATCGACCAGTTCGGCCATATCGACTTTGTGATTTGCGGAGCGGCTGGCAATTTCATGTCGCCTCTGCAGGGCCTGTCATCGAATGCTTTCCGCGCCATTCTGGAGATTGATTTGCTTGGTACATTCAACACGGTTCGCGCCACGATGGACGAAATAAAACGCACTCACGGCTCATACTTGCACATTTCAGCTACGCTGCACTACTCTGGTTTGCCATGGCAGGGTGCGGCGTCGTCGGCCAAAGCAGGTGTAGATGCTCTCTCGAATGTGGTGGCAGTGGAGCTCGGGCCCTTTGGCGTGCGTAGTAATTGCATTGCCCCTGGTCTGATTGCCGGTACGGAAGGCGCGAGTCGTCTCTTGCCACAGGGCTCAGAAGAGCTGGCTCGCTCGCTGATCCCATGTCAGCGAGTCGGTGAACGCACAGACATTGCTAATGCAGCCGTTTTCCTGTTCAGCGACGCGGCCAACTGGATCACAGGCCAGGTGATTGTGGTGGATGGTGGCCACATGCACTTCCGCAGTGCCTGGCTGCCATACCCCGACAGCATGCTCGACCCACGCTCCTTCAAGGATCTGTTTCCGGGTCTGCGTCTCTAGTGAGAAGATAGGTGTTGGGATAACGTATCCACGAGCTCGGCTTTCCGGCTGTGCTTTCGCAAGCCATACATGTCGCACGCCTGCTTAAGGTCGTGCACCGTGAGCTGGCCCAAGGTGCCTTGTCGATGCAGCCGGCGGACCAAGTCGTCTGGCACAGCCGATGAGCTTTCGACGGCCTTGTCCGTTTGAATGCGCGCGTCCTGTTGCAAAGTTTCGTGCCATGCTTGAATGAACGACCGAGAGCGCCGCTCGATCATGTCATAGTCGGGCAAGATAGTGTCACGATACGTCGGCATAGGGGTATGAAAAGCCTGGGCCACGAGCAGGTCGTAATGAAACTGCAGGGCCGGGTTCACAAAGACGTCGGGATTAAAGGGGCTTTTGCGGGTATAGCTCTCGATGATTTTGCTGGCTGCGCCGACTTGCTCGGGCTTGGCTGAGAGTGTCTTGATCGGGGGAGGCGTGCGGATGTCGTCGGCGAACGGCATCACGATCAAATGCATTCCTGGGGGCTGGCACTGCTGTCCATCCTCATCTAGCTCTTCTGCCTGGGGTAGAAGCACGGCGATACTCGGTGTGGTATTTTCACGCGGCGTAAACAGCGTCAGAGCCAGCTTGTCTTTCGTCAGCATGGATTGAAGGAGGGCCGCGAAGGCACACTTGCTCCCCGGATGCTCGAGGTCCGAGGGGTACAAAAAGTAGGCGTGCTTGATATTCTCGTAAAAGTGCAGCGTGGAGCGGTCCTTGAAGCCTAGTAGCACGAGACCCGGAATACTGCCACACTGTCGAAGGCCCTGCATTTCTTCATCACTAAACGTAACATAGTCATGGGACGACGCTGCACGTAGCTCGTACGCATTCGTGATCTGTTCCGGCTGCACAGGCTCGCCATTGGCAGCGCGGACAGGGCGTGTGATGTTCACGACCTCGTACAAATCATATGGATCCTCGTGGCCATAAGATGTGACCTTGACTGGCAAGTCGCGCGTGGCCTCCGAAATGAGGTTGTAGCCCTTGACGTGAATGCGCCATCGTGTGGCATGGGACGTCTTGGACAGCGGCCCGAGGTCCATCAGCAGATCGAGGACGACACGCTTGGGCATCTCGCGACTGCTGATCTGCTCTTCCAGCTCCGCAAATTTGGACGTCGAGTCCCACGCACTGTGCTTTGGCCCATTTTGGTCCTGCAACTGCCGCAAACGCCACGGGCGTAAGGTATCCTGCAGCAAACCGTCGTCATACACGCCCAATATGTCGGCATAGAACGCGTGCATACGAAACGAGCTTCCGAGGAAGAAAGGCTCCACCTCAATACCACGTCGGTAATAGTCGCGAATTCGATCAATGCACGCTTTCTGGATATACTTCTTGTGAGGAGGAGCATGTGGCTCGTCCTGGTTGGTGAGGAAAAACACACGACGTGTGCCGGCCCGGACGCTGGCGGTGATCACATGCAAGGCATTCGCCAAGACGTGATCCACATTCATGGTCGAGCTAGCAGGTGGGAAACGCGTGCGCGCCGCTGGCGGATCGGCTTGCATCGCGGTCAAAAGCTGTTGCAGCTCAAAGGTCGTCGGCACATCAACCTGCTTAAGCCGTGCATACTCGATCGTATGCGGATAATAAGGGTTCTTACTTGGCGTGATCATCCGCGACGCTTCGGTATTCCATAGCATAATACCGACATAATCTTTGGGCGAGCTGACGAGCTTGATATGCATGAAGCGCAGAGCCGCACGCAATGCCATGATAAATGCGGTCTCATGTTCCACCTCTTCATGCATGTGCATGCCAGCATCGATAACAAAGAGGACCGCATCGCGGTGAAAGTAGCCCTCCCAAGGCAGCGCGGACGCCGCCGGCTCCGTGGCGTCCATGAACAACGCAGGTCCCCTGCGTAAGTGGAGGTTCAGAACTCGGGTGGCACGCGTCAGACACGCGTGTGGCCGACGCTCCCATATGGACACGACGGCCCCCGTGGAGCAGGCCGTGCCTCTGCTGCCAGAGCAGCCTGAAGCGCCTGTGGATGTAACTGCACCAGAGGCGAGCGAGTCGACCAAAGAAGCCGTGGCGCCTAGTACGTCTTCACGACGCGCACCGCGCCCGTCTCTGCCGCCTCAGAAAGGCACGACGGTTTTTCCGCTGGCGCGTGTATCGAAAATCATCAAGGCGGATAGTGCTGTGGACATTTGCAGTAAAGAAGCTACGTTTCTTATAAGTGCAGCTACGGTGTGTAGGCCATACTGACCTGTGCAGGAGCTGTTCGTACGCAAGTTTGCTGAGGAAGGATGTACCAATGCGCGGTTGGAGAAGCGCAAAATGGTCCGCTACGATGATATGGGTACGTGTGCATGACTTATATTCAGCCAAAGCCGTGACGCAAAATGAATACATGGACTTTTTACGAGACATTGTCCCCATGACGATGCCCTTGTCGATGGCCTTGAAGCTGCGTGAAGAGCGCGATCCACCGACCGCCGAGCCATCTGATGCGCCACAGCAAGACAAGGAACAAGACAAAGACGAGACACCCTTCGAGGCGCCAGCGACGCCGCAGGCCTCGGACGCGAACGACGTGTCCATGGACGAGGCCGGCCACGACGCGTCACAGCAGGAGGAGTTGGCTGGCCACGTGGAGTAGCAGGTTGAGGTAGGAAAAAAAGCGACAACTACAGGGTTCGAACCTGTGCGGGCGGAGCCCATGAGATATCGAATGAACCAAGTTCAAGTCTCACCCATTAACCTCTCTGGCAAGTTGCCATGCGATCAGCGGAGCACTTGCAGTCTGTTTCTATAAGCTTGAGGCATCTGCATACCGCCGCCCTACTCAAATGAGCCCGTTGGCTTCCAGGAGCAGCACAATCGAATGCGTAATCTCAGCAATGCTCTGCTGCGATACATCCACGACGAGATCTGCATCATTAGGGGCCTCGTAAACGTCGTCAACACCCGTGAAGCCCTTGATTTCACCGCGACGAGCCTTGGCATAGTTGCCGCGGCGGTCGTGCTTCTCACAGTACTCGATCGGCGTCGCGACGTGCACGAGGAAGAAGTTGTTGGAACCACCCCCCTTGAGGATCGTCTCGCGCGCAAGACGGCGCGAATGCTCATACGGAGCGATGGGCGACGCAATCACAGCAGCACCTGCGCGCGTAAGCTCACTAGCCACAAAAGCGATACGCTGCAGGTTCTTGTGGCGGTCTTCCGGCGAGAAACCAAGCTCCGATGACAGCTCATGACGCACAGTATCACCGAGCAGAAGCGAGACACTGCGACCACCCTGCTCGTGGAGCTTGACCTGGAGCGCACGAGCAATTTGGTCCTTGCCCGAATTCAGCAAACCTGTGAGCAGGATCGTAAAGCCTTGGCTCGTCTTGGGTGGGTAGCTTTCACGGAGCGTCTTGACGACACTCTCATAGCTGAACCACTCGGGGATAGGCGCACCAGTGCGCAGACGCTTACGGAGCTCCGTACCGCTAATGTTGAGCGTCGCAGCACCCGCCGGCACCTCGTCCACAGGCTGGTACTCGTCTGTGTCAGGCAGATACGTCATCATCTGGAACGGCACCATCTCGATGCCAAGCTCCTCTGTGTACTTTTTGACGAGATCTTGCGCATCGTACGGGCCGTAAAAGTCTTCGCCTTGGCTGTTCTTGCCAGGGCCAGCGTGATCACGACCAACAATAAAGTGCGATACACCAAAGTTCTTGCGAATAATCGCGTGCCACAATGCCTCACGAGGTCCAGCCATACGCATGGCAAGTGGCAGGAGCGCAAGTGTGGCCATACCCTTCGGGTAGCGGGGCATCAGGCTCTGGTAGACACGCACGCGCGTGTAGTGGTCGACATCACCCGGCTTGGTCAGGCCAACAACGGGATGGATGAGGACATTGGCCTGCAGCTTACGAGCCGCACGGACGGTCAGTTCACGGTGCGCGCGGTGCATCGGGTTACGAGTCTGGAAAGCCACGACGCGGCGCCACGCCACCTTGTTGAAGTGGTGGCGCAACTCAGCTGGCGTGAAGCGCAGCTCGACGTAGTCAAAGTATTGTGGCTTGTTGATGGCCTGCACAGCACCGCCGACGTACACGTCCTTGACGTTGTTGTACAGAAAGGCGACGGCAGGGTGGGCCTGGTCATCCGCACCCATAACAAGCTTGGCTTCGCGCGAACGATCGACATCAAACAGGTCCGACACGGTCAGAATCGCAATGACGGCATCGTCGCGCGGGTCACGGAGCGTCACACGGCGACCTTCCTCCAGACCCAGCGACTGCACTTGCTCCTTGGACACATCGAGCGTGATGGGCATCGGGAACAGAGAGCCGTCAGCGAGACGCATGTTGGTAAGGCATCCCTCATAATCCGCCTTGTTCATGAAGCCTTCGAGCGGCGAGAAGCCACCGGTGATGATGAGCTCCAAGTCACACAGTTGGCGCTCGTTGAGGACAATGTCAGGCAGCGTTTCTGCCTCTTCCAGCAGCGACGCCGCGATAGACGCATCGCGCGCCAAGAGATCCTTAAGAACACCACCGTGCGGAGGATTGACCATGATGGGAAGATAGGGTAAAGTCTACCATGGGCATGCCATGCCACGACTTTCTCGGCGCCTCGGTCGATTGCGCCATCGGACGTTCCGCAGTCGGCCTACTCCACAACACGTGACAGGCCACGGACCAACAAGCGCCTTGGCTCAGGCACGCCGGACTTTTTGCGCCGAGTTACGTCTTTGGCTCTACGGGAAAGAGTACGATTAGGCCTTGGAGATCTCGACCGAGTTGGTGGCACCGAGAGCCTTCTTGATCTCACCGTAGATACTGAACTGCAGGGCCGTGAGGGTACCGACCATGACAAGACGCGTCTTGAGACCCGTGAAGAGACCACGCACACCGAGTTCTTTCGACAGCTTGAAGAGACGGCCACCCGTCGTCTCACCGGGCGCGGCCTTGGTCTTGTTTACCTTCGAGAGCAGCGTGTCAGCAGGCTGCGAGATCGTGGCAGCGGCGAAACCGGCAATCAGACCCGAGCCAAGGTTGAACACAGGGGCCTCCGTAGAAGTGAGCTCCGACTTGCTCTTGCCGTAGAGCTTGAGGGCCTGCTCCAGCACAATCTCCATCGTAGCGAACTTGGCCATGTTGTAAGGCACCTGCTTGAACAGGATAGGACCGAAACCGGCGTAGAAGCCCATAACACCCTCCTCACGGGCAATACGAGCGAAACCACCAGCGAGACCGCTAGCGAACGTGGGCTGCGACACGAGACGGATACGCGTGGCCTCCAGAGGGCAGAGAGCAATGTCAGCCACAAACTCGGCAAGGGCCGAGGCGGCGAGGTAGACGCTCATGCGGTTCTCCTGGGCCGTCTTCATACCAATGTTCTCGACAATCACCTTCTTGAACAGCTCGTAACCACCGAACTTAAGACCACCCTGCAGGAAGTAACCCAAGCAGGTAGGGCCGAAACCGGTGAGCAGAGCACCAGCACCCTCAGCACGCACGATCTGGCTGAAGCTGCCGAACATGCCCTTGTTGTACACGGCAGGCTCGAGCTGGATACGGGTCTTGACGACGTCAATAGGCGTCATGGCACCGTGCGTCACACTACAGCAAATAGCACCAGCCAGGGCGAAACGAGCGTACAGGTCCACACCCGTCGGGGGCTTGGCGGGCGTGACGGCATCCTTGATCTCAGCGGCGGAGTGAATAGGGTACGAAGCGCCCATGAAGTTCTGGATGTACGACATGTCGGATATACGAGAAAGCGGTGGTCAGATGAAAGAAAACCGTTACGCCCGACTTCCTTAGCGACCCATCCCGGTCGTGGCAGACATGCATATGCACGTGTTGCGCAGATAGGGGATCTGATAGGGCCAGAATTTGGCACCCTATCCTATGACATACCTGCACCTATACCCGTGTACATGTTTCGTCAGCAAAGCTCTATATCGTGGCTCTGGCGCCTCCTACTCTTCCAGTCCGCGGAAGAGGAGCTCCAGCACCTGGGACGTGTCGGGAGCGCGTTTCGCGTACTGGAGCGTGATCGTGTGAATGCTGTTCCGAATGCGCGTGACAAGTTGGCGCAAGATAGGAAATAGTTCGGCGTCTGTAGCATCCTCGCGCGAAGCGATAATCAGCATCTCAGGTGCGCGCTCGACGCACGATTGAACCAACGCGCTGCGCTGCGCGCTGGGAACGGGCTGGCTGGGCCTGTGACGGCCTTCATACACAGCATCTGACCACGGATCTCGAGGATCGATCCCTGGGAAACACCGCGCATTCGAAAGTGACTCGAGACGCAGACACACATAGCCCAGTTGCTTGACCTGCGTGAGTGCCAGCAGTTCCTTGGTGGGTTCGTACATTTGGAACAGGCCGCTGCTACGTCGCGCGCCAGCGAGGTGCGTGTACCGTCCTGCGAGCATCTTGGGGTATACGATCGAGAGATGCTCGGGCGCCTCAATGCCCTTCAGGCGGCGCTGGCCCATGGAAATGATACCTAGACCCAGCCGACGAAGAAATACCACGTCGCGCGGTGTGCCGCTGTGGGACACCGCCTCGCTGCCTGCCGAGTGCGGCAAATGTTCGTCGTCCTTGTACTTTTCAAATACGCGCTCCAACTCCTGGATCACATCGCGGCTGACCAAAATTTGACCGCCGTCCGCGGCAGCGCTGATTCGGGCCGCTCGATTGACCATCGGCCCAAAGTAGTCCATGCGGTTGTTGACGGGATCGATCTCACATACAGGGCAGCCCCAGTGCACACCAATGCGCACGCTGAGTCCGCGGTACAGGAGTGTGCCGTCGTCGGCGTAGACCGTTTGGGTCGTAGGCGAGTCGAGAATTTCCTGAGGCCAGTCGATGGTGAGCAGACGCATCTGGACACTAAAGCACCACAGCAAGGCCGCACAGACCGACGGGAACGATACCATGAACGCGTCGCCTTCTGTCTTGACTTCGTATCCGCCGATACTCCGCATCTGGCGCCGAAGCAGCAGGTTATGGAGCCGAATCGCTGACTGCATACTGGGATTCGTCTCCCATAGCAGCGTCGAATTCTTGATATCGGTGAACACGAGCGCCACCTGTCCAATGGGTGGCATCACTTCACGCTCGAGGCGGGCGAGGGTGCTGTCCATATCATTGCGGCCGCGGCGCATGAGGGTCTTGTCCACGGTGGCACGCTGCGTCGCGTGAACATTGAGGTGCTCGTGGAAGAGGCCAGCGACCGTCACAACCATCACCGCGATAGGCTCCTTGGCGCCGTATGCAATAGCCATATCGCGGAGCTTCTGAGATGCAATGCGCGGTTTGTTGTGGTCCATGCGCGCGATATCCACGGCCATTTGGTAAGAGAGGTACTTCCACAGCTCTGTGTTGGCCACAATCACAAACTCGTCTGCATCAGTCAGCTCGATCGAGTGGACAGAGGGACACGCTGTAATGACCGGTGTCAGGTGAAAATGACCAAAGGCCCGGGCCACCGGAGTCTTGTCGTTGACATAGTTGCGCAGCGATACCCATCCCTCGGCGGCTCGAATGCGTTCCGTTTCGTCGCGATGGAGTGGATCGTGCTGCTTGCCAAGCACACGCACCAAGCCGCCAGCGCGCGAGAGCACGGCCACCGTTTGCCCGATATTGGCGACGTACAGCGTGTGCTGCCGCTGGTACGCCAACAGTGCCATGGCGCCACTCTGCCACAGGTGCATATCTGGCGATGTCACGGAGCCCCAGCCCCAAAAGACCTCCTGAGATCCATGCATCTCGCCTGTATGCGGAGGCTCTGTGTGCTCTGCATGCACGCGGAGGACGTACTCGGCATACATTTGGTTAAGTCGCAGAAATGCACGCCGGATCGCCATCGGCACCGGGTCGTTGATGGCGGGCGGCGACGGCAGTCGCCTCAACTCCTCGTCAAGGACATGAGCGGCGCGGTCCGTAATGTACCGCGCGATACGTGTGCCAGCGAGCGACGAGTGCGAGCGGCCATCAATCAGACCAAACAGACTCTCGTTCTCTTCGCCACGGAAATTGGGCACCACAAGATCAAACACACTAAACGCGTCATGGAAGCCAATCGAGTCAGCAATGCCATACGGCATCGCGTTGAGATGCGCTAGCGTAGTACGCACACGGCGGTGATCGGAGTCATCGGGAAGCGGCTGGTGCGTCATGGTCACTTCCATCAGGCCCAGCAGGCGCAGATGGCGCAGGCGATTGAAGTCGGCCAAATTCTTTTCACGGCCGTGGACATCAGCCATCTTGGGCTTGATCTCGAAGCGCTTGTTGCCGGACAAGTTCAGGTACCGCAGCTCAGGGTTCGCATTCCAGTTCCAGTCATAGTGCCAGTTGGCGATGTTGTACTTGAGAGCATTGTTCCCTGCGTCGATGGCGCGCAGCTCCTTGAGCCGCCCCAGCTCGGTCGGCAGCGACTGGAGTTTGTTGCCGTTAATAAAGAGGACGCGCAGCTGCTGCAGATGCTCAAGATCGTCGGCAGGCAGGGCGCTCAGACTGTTCGACGACATATACAGTTCCTGCAGCTGGGGCATCGCGACGAGCGCACCGGACGGCACCTCGTACAGCTCATTCATCGAGACATTCAGGATCTCGAGCTCATGAAAGTGCATGAGCACAGCAAACACATCGTCCGAAAATCGGTTATCCGCGATGCTCATGCACACCAGAGAGCGCGCCAGCGGCATATCGGTCGACTCGGGTATGGGCAGCGCACTGAGTACATTGGAGCTGGCATTGAGGGTCTGCAGGCTGTGGCAGTGCCATAGACTCTGAGGCAACGTGCGCAAATTGTTGTCACGCACATCAAGGTGCGCCAGTGCCGACAGCGAGCCGATGGACTCGGGGAGGTGCGCCAGCGCATTCGTGGCACAGCTTAGATACTCGAGCTGGCCCAAGGCTCCGAGGGGAGGCAGCGACGCGAATTGGTTGTGGTCCAGCACCAGGGAGTGGAGCTGTGGGACGGACTGAAACAGGCTTTCATTGATGGTCACGAGGTTCGCGTGCGACAGGTTGAGGTGCGTTAGCGACGTCGTGACAGAGGCTGCCAGATGAACGCGTGTAAGTGGATTGTGTGAGAGCTCTAGCATTTGCAGCTGGTGCCCGACATCCCCCTCGATGTGCGTCAGGTAATTGTGCGAGGCCAAGAGGCGCTCCAGTTGGGGGAGCGATAGCAGGTCGCCCAGCGCATGCAGACTCGTGTGCCGCACATCGAGCACGCGCAATGCATGCAAGTTCTGCATTTCAGCAGGTAGACGGTTGATGTTGTTGCCCACGAGGAAGAGCCGCTCGAGATGCACGAGACGATGTATATCAGGGGGGATGATACTGATGGCGTTGAACGACAGGTCCAGGTCCCTCAGGTTCGGAATCGCACAGATACGCATAGGAAACGTGTCTAGACGGTTGTTCGACAGATTCAGGTACTGCAGCGCGGACATGTCCGGCATATACGCCGGCACACTGGACAGCCGATTGTTGTTCGCACGGATCACTTTGAGGGCTGGCAGTGTGTGGAGGGGAATATGGTCCAGATCCAGCAGTCGATTGGAGCTCACGTCGAGATGCGTGAGTTGCTGGATGGCCGTGACACTCTCAGGCACGCGCTTCAGTGCCAGAGATGCGATGCGGAGCATGCGCAGGTTTTTGCACAATTGCACAAAGTCGATCGGCACGTCCGTCAGTGGATTCATAGACAGATCCAGGCTCACCACCCACTCAGCACAGCTGTATACAGGCACAGGAATCATGGTAAGGTGCATGCCCTGCAGATTCATGTGCTTGTACGTCTGATCCTGGTGCTCGTGCGGCGTGATTCTCACAGTAGATGCACGGTCAGCACGGTAGACGAAGCGAAGCAAGAAACTCAGATCTTGCCGGCCCAACTCATCCAGCCCATCCGCTTCCGTGTAGCCGGCCTGGATGAGTCGGCGTCGAAGTATACGCGCGGGACGTTCGGTAGGCGCAAGTGGCCGGTCCGTGCCGCGCTCATATAGAAACAGGCGGTGACCTTGGGGGTCCGGAATCGCCGCATGTCGTCCCAGAGCATAGGCCAGTTCCGACGCGGCGGTCTCGACGGCACAGGACAGAATCACATAAGTATCGTTCTGCATATACACACGCACGAATGTCTTGCCTGTAGATATATCGACGTCCATCGAACGGAACACGAGTGGGGCGGGCGGATCCGGCACCTGAGGCAACATCGGGGTATCCAGCGGCGGTGTGGCTTCAGTGCGTCGCGGCCGCAAAAAAGGAAAGTGGGAGGCAGTAGCCGAGCGGTGGCGTCGCCCAAATGCTGCATGCCCCACGGACATGAGTGCTGACTTTTTCGATGGCACATGCGGCATGCAGGCATCCTCCGTGTCTTCTTCCTTGGGGGCGGCACGCCGGAAAAAGCGGGGCTTTCTCGGCTCGGACATCTCGTCAAAAGGATTCATGTGCATCGTCGCGGCAGGAGAGCAGGCCTCCATCACAGGTTCATAAATCACAATTTGGGATGAGTCGCTATCCGTGAGACGGTGCGACGTTGGCGATGGAGCCACCTCGTTCTCGTCCACATATTCGCCCACCACATCTTTCATGTGGTGTTCGCCGGCATGTGAGAGAACTGCCCAGCTTTCAGGCGGCTTCCATGTCGAGATAGGCCCCACTTCAGGCAAAAACATGGGACTAGCACTGCGAATACTCGGCGCGGCTCTCAGATCGCCAGGAAACAAGGCGCCGTGAGGTGACATGCTGGGAGAGTGGACTGCCTCAGATCGCGGAGAGACCGACTCGCTTCGCCGAGATTCATGATGAGGTATGATAGGTGTCATTCTGGTCACACTCCTCCTAGGAGTGGATGGCGAGGCACGAAGCATGTCCTCACTCGTTCGAGGACGAGCAATGATGTCGTCCATCTTATCAAGATTTGTATCGAGCGTGACACCGTGTGTTTTTCCCGCCGATAAAGCCGACTCATTTGAAGACACGTAGTGCAGCGGCTCGAACAGCATAGATGCGCGCGACGGTTGTGCCTCTGACTCGACAGGAAGCCGCGAGGGGCTCTGGGAAGATGCAAGACGCTTGTGATGCTTGTCTCTCCGGAAGGAGCGCTTGTCTGCTAAATTTCCTTTTCGCGCATGCATTCCTTGACGGATAAGAGCGAAGGGATTGAGAGACCGCAGGCTCAAGCCGTGATTCGGCTCATGCGCCTCAGGCGGCGGCTCAGACGCCTTCAAAGGCCATGGCGTCGATGGCGGAAGCGCTTTGGCATCTTCACGTAGCCAAGGTGAAATGGTATCGTATATTTGGCCATCCTCTCGCTTTACTTGCTCTACTTTGTGCTCAATGATACCCCCCGGCATACGCACATCCGGCTCGGGGTCCATGTCGTCGCAGAGGAGCACCAAGAAGGAGCCCTGGGTGGAGGGGACCCTGACTGACGAGTGGAGGGCATCGAGGTTGCTGGTAGGGCCGCGTCTGGGTTCGCAGTCGGGCCACAACAACCTACAGAGGCTGCGTGCGCATGAGTGCAGGCGGTGACGATGCGAATCCACCTGGATTCAAGTATATTGGCCTAGGACTGGCCGTGGGGAGTGGGCTGTTTATTGGGTCGTCGTTTGTCTTTAAAAAAAAAGGGTTGTTGGCTGCGCAGCGCAAGTACAACACGACACCCGGTGAATCGCATGCATATCTGAAGAGCGCAATGTGGTGGACAGGCATGATCATTATGATACTTGGAGAAGTGCTGAATTTTGTGGCGTACATGTTTGCCGATGCTGTGCTGGTTACACCCATGGGGGCCTTGTCTGTGGTGGTGTGTGCTATCTTGTCAGCTATCTTCTTGCACGAGCATCTCACCCTGTTTGGCAAAGTGGGATGCTTCCTCTGTGTGGTAGGCTCAGTCATTATTGCCATTAATGCTCCTGAACAAAACGTGAGCGGAAACATTCGCAAGTACGAGCATTTGTTTATCGCGCCCGGCTTTCTTACGTGGCTCGGTATATGTGTGGTCGCCTCACTCATTCTCATGTTCATCGTGGCACCCAAATATGGGAAAAAGAATATGCTCGTCTATATAACGGTCTGCAGTGTGATTGGTGGACTCAGTGTCAGTGTCACATCTGGCCTGGGCTCCGCCATCATTTTGTCGATTCGCGGGTCCAATCAATTTACGTATTGGTTCACCTATTTTCTGCTCGTCTTCGTGATTGTTACATTGCTGATCGAAATCAACTACCTCAACAAGGCTCTGGAGCTGTTTAACACCGCCGCTGTGACGCCCACGTATTATGTCCTTTTTACGGCGTCCACCATAATTACGTCCGTGATCCTGTCACAGGGTATGCATACCGGTGCTATCTCCATTGTCACTATTGTCTTTGGCTTCTTCACTATTTGCGCCGGCATCGCACTTTTGCAGCTCAGCAAGATGGATCCTGAAGAGTTGCAGCGCCAAAAGCGTCTCGACAGAAAGTCATCCATGCTCATGAGCGTCATGGAAATGGGCCACGAGCTCGAAAAAGAGCACCACAGTGTGACAGAGCTCGAAGATCCCGGTGTAGACTCGATTCGTGGTGGCATGGGCATCGTCGGCAGTATTATTCGCGCCAATAGTACGCGCAAGGCCTCCCGTCGTTGGCAGCGCTCATCGCAAGACACAAGTATGGAGCCATTGTCGGCGCAGCGCATCCGCTGTCATGCTAATGCGCCAAGATACCAATTGTACGACAGGCCCATGCAACCAACCTCGCTAGAACCGGCCGATTCGGAGGATCAACACGTGCGGTTCGTACCGGGCGCTGAGCAGGAACATGGACACCACGGTTGGATAGAAAACCCCCAGATGGACATGCTTGACGCCAAGCCGCATAACTCATCATCCCAACATCTTGTGCCTATTCTTGAAAATGGAGCTGCATCCCACCACCGTCATTCCAGCTTGTCTTTACCGCCTCTGGATGTGGATGGCGACGTAGGAGATCAAAGTGCCGCACATTTGCATGCTGCGCCGTCGTATGACCCATCCAGCTTTGGTATGTTTATGGACATGGACCAAGACCTCGAGAAAGAGGCAAATGAGAAACTCCTCGCCTCGCCCACTGGCATTGTCGAGCAGTACTACGAAAATACAACTCCGCATTCTATCGGATCGGGGCGACGATCGACCACAAGGCACGCAACGCAGCGCGCTGCATCGAGCTCACGCGAACACATCAGCTTCGACCTCTTCAAGTCACGAAAACGTTCACACGCATCTACAAGCCCGCGACACTTTACCGTGCCAGGCATACGCACATTGTCCAAGTCAACCTCCCTGAACGCTTCACAGGATGCGGCAGAGGAAGAACAGGAACGGGAAGATCTCCTTTCACCCAATATATAGTGAATTCCTTGTATATATGTATGTCTACCATGTCTTAGGCCTGGGCCTTGTGTGTATTTCGCAAGTTATATTGGTACCGCTGGGAGGTGAGCAAGTGCGTAGCAACGTACCAGGAGGCGCAAAACCTGGACGCCCTGTGCCGTAGCATTTGTGAGGTGGCAGGCAAAAAGCAGCATATTTCTCGGCTGAACGCGTAGCGCAAAACGCATGAACACACATGAGTACATGAAAAGCGTCGGTGTCATGCTCCAGGAGATCATCGTCTCATCTTTCTTCAGGTCTGCAATCGCAGCAAGTGGCAGACCCCAATTGGCCACAGGACCCCAAAAATGCGTTGACTGGATGTAAGTGTTGTGATACATACAAAAAAGTACTCTCGAGCGGCAGGCGAACGCAGCCAAGTTACAAAGGAACTCGACATGGTAGGGCACTGAGGGAAAATTTGTGGCACAAGCCCAAGGGACGGAAAATGCAGCCAGTCCTTGTCATAAATCCCAATCAGGTTTTCCATACCCCGCATTGCTTCTTCATGATTTCACTAGGCAACCATCACATACTATGGACCAACGGTAATTCCTATCCCTATGTGCTTACTTGTGAGGACCAGCCTTGAGCACTTCAGGCTTGACTTCGTTCTCATGCTGGACAAAGGCCTCAGCAAACATGCCCGCAAGCTTCTTGAGCTGGTCTTCAAAGGCCGAGCGGTCAGACCATGTCGAAGCGGGGTTGAGCAACTCGGATGGCACGTTGTTGACCGCCTTCGGGATCTGGAAGTCAAAGAGACCAGGTCCGAACGGTTCATACTCTGCATTAGCGAGCGAACCATCGTGGATGGCGTCCAGAATAGCCCGTGTGTACTTGAGAGGGCAACGGCGACCCACGCCAAACTTGCCGCCAGTCCATCCAGTGTTCACAAGCCAGGCATTGCACTTAACATGGCTCATGCGCTCAGCAAGCATTGACGCATACCGCTGAGGAGGGAGCACAATGAATGGCTGACCGTAACACGACGAGAACGTAGGCGAGGGTTCCGTCACACCATCCTCTGTGCCAGGAGTCTTGGACGTGTAACCAGCGATAAAGTGGTACTGAGCTTGCTCTGACGTCAGTTTCGACACAGGTGGCAGCACGCCGAATGCATCGCAGGTAAGCATGATCACATTCGAGGGCTGCTTCGAAGTCATACACGGAATCACGGCATTCGGGATGAAGTTAATAGGGTACGCGCATCGAGTGTTCTCCGTGATGTGTGAGTCTTCGAACATGGCATCGCGCGTCTCCGGATCGAACGTCACGTTTTCCAAGATCGAACCGAAGCGAATGGCGTCGAAAATCTCCGGCTCCTTATCGTGCTTCAGACCAATGCATTTAGCGTAGCAACCACCTTCAATGTTGAACACACCCTCATCAGACCAGACATGTTCATCGTCACCAATCAGGTCGCGATGAACGTCAGCCGAGAGCGTCGTCTTACCGGTGCCCGACAGACCAAAGAAAATAGAAACGTCACCAGCTTTTCCTTGGTTGACCGAGGAATGAAGCGACAGCTGTCCGTACTTGATAGGCTGAAGGTAGTGCATAACTGAGAAGATACCTTTCTTCATTTCACCAGCATACTCAGTGCCGAGGATGACCATTTCACGGCGCTTAAAGTTGATTTCAACCGAGGTCGTCGAGGTCATACCAGTGGTGAATCGATTGGCAGGGAAATGTCCAGCATTGTAGACCGTGAAGTCGGGCTCGCCAAAGTTTTCGAGCTCTTCGCGCGTTGGACGAATAAGCATATTGTGCATGAAAAGGGCATGATAGGCACGGGCGGCAATGATACGCACCTTGATGCGGTACTTGGGATGCCAGCCGGCGAAGCCATCAAACACGTAAATGTCATCACGCGTGTTTAGATAGTCAATCGCACGCTCACGGTTGATCTCGAACGTGTGTTCATCAAGCTTAATGTTGACAGGTCCCCACCATACGTCATCCTTGGAGGTCTCTTCGTAAACAATACGCTTGTCCTTGGGGCTACGACCCGTCTTCTTGCCAGAGAAGTTGATCAGTGCACCACTCGAAGCGATCACGGCGCCTTCTTTGCGAATGGCTTCCTCGTAGAGCTGGGCGACAGGCAAGTTGCGCTTGATAGCCACGCGGCTCATGTCGAAACCTGCATTGGAGAACATTGAGATGTCAACGTCAAGAAGAGGACTATGAGATGCAGCTTGGTTGGGGAGCTCATCGTGGTGGTTTCCTGGAGACGTCATGATTCTTGATACGAGTTGATGGGGTGACCCCGCCCTGCCGTAACATGAGCTTATATAGGGGCTTGTACAATGCGCGCCGGCGTTAGTGTGTAGGAGACATGCTTTGTCCCCGATGTAATTGGGCGAATGAACGAATGGTATGTATGGAGAAACCACGCCATATGCAAGAATCCTATCGATGTTGTCTCTTATTGGTTCGGGTGAAATCGGGGTGTCTCTCCCCATAACGCACAGACCTCACGATGAATGGCCCTTTGGGGACAATTTACGCACGGTCTCCGGATGAAGTAATTGTACCTAATTATTGGCGGAGGTCAGCTTATCTAGGAAGTAATTTTTCTGACGAATGAGGGTCAGGTGAAGAAACGTATTGCGCGCGAGACAATCTCGATCGCATCCGAGAAAAAATTTAAGAACACCATGCGGTTGCTGACGCACAACCTGCTCGCGTGCCATGCCAAAGGATGCGGGTCGTCATCCAACAATTTTCCTTTGCAGCTGCAAAATGTTCAGCTTGAGCTAATTGAGGCGGAATACAACGATGTTTTTTTGAGAGGATTTCTTCCAAAACTTGCATGGCCTGCATTGTTCACGACGGCGCGTCAGGTACGTACTTTGGGTATTCACAGGCAGTTGGGTGATGAAACGATACCTGAAAATCCACCTGATTTCCTCTCGACTCCGCCAAGCGAAGAGTTTCTTCGTGCATTGCACCATGTCCTTCTGGAGGTACGTTGTTCATGGGCTCACTGAAAGATTCACGTATCGGAAGGAGAAATGGTTTGCCCCAATTGTGCACATATCTACCCGATTCGCAGCGGTATTCCTAACATGCTCCTGGCTGAGCATGAGATTCCTAAGTAGAGCAACGAAGCATGGTACCACGACGTGCCATGTCGAGTGTGCATCACGTGTAGAATATCTGCGTTCAGCAATTTTGGCCATTTTGGCCTTGGGAGGGTAACGGCAAGACTATGACAAGATAGGCAGAAAGTTCCCCACGACGTATCCTGGGAGATCGAAGGGATCGCGTTTGATGGTAAAACACCACGTACAGGGAATATGCTTGCCCGTAGGCGAGATCAGCGTACATTTGGTCATGACTGACTGTGTCGTGTTTTCAAACGCGTGACTCGCAAATGTTTCCCAGTAATGAATGACTGATTCCTTGTCCATGAATTGATAAATGTACTTTCCCATCAGATCGTCCTTACTCCACTGTGTCAACATGCAGAACTCTGCGCCCACGACCGCAATTTCACACGTCCTGCGCCAGACGACGGTAGGTGTACCTGAAAAGGAGATGAGCTTCTCAAATTCAAGGATGGTCCGTTGGAACGCACGTTCCACAAAAATCTCGTCTTCTTCACTGAGCGGCATTTGCAATGCAATGAGTGACGGGCGGTATATAGCCAATGCACGCACGATCCGTAGAACATCTGCTTTCTCGTACTTTTGCGTTGCATACTTTAGTAGAATATGGTAGCCTTCGGTGTAAGGGAACGGCCTGGTATTGTCACGATACACTTTAGCCACGCGCTGACGCCATATCTGATCCATATGAATTTCACTTTCGGGTTTATATGGCATACCAGGACGCTGCTGTATCGCTGCATGATGAGACAGGTCTGCCTCTGCATTACTCCGCAAGCTAGTTTCAGTATCGAATTGCGTCATGTCTGGTGCCTTTCCGAGTACGGTTGTATTTGGCATGTTTGGTCCATGAACAAACGAAAGCGGCGAAAATGTATTTTGGGGGGATTGACCGAGCATGCTGCCGGACTGCAATGTTGACGATGGTTGGGGCACACCATTCGGGTTCAGCTCATCTTCACCCATGGGCATATTGCTGATATGAGTATAACTTTCCATCAAGTCCATCGCGGGTATAGAAGGCCCATCGGGCGAATCGGAGCTCTGTTTCGAGTAGTCCATGTCATGGATCATGGACGAGAGGATCGAGCTTTCGAGAGAGACGGGTTCGTTGCTCCATATGGATCCTTTATCGGTAGCCGCAGAGCGCCCCACATCAGGTCGCATGAAGCGAGATAAGTTCTGAGCTGCATGCTGATCATTCGGGCGCAAGAAGCCATGTGAAGTAGTGTTCCCAAATAAGGAGGGGTTCGTAAAATGGGCGCCGGGGTGTGAAACGGAGAGCCTATCGGGAGCATTGTTCAATAATATGCTTGTATCTCGTCGAGGTGTTGTGGTATGATGATGCATGGACTCTGTCGGTGTCACGGCCGATGCAGATGATGGAATTTCATCTTCTTCTAAGAGGTACTTGGCTTTTTTTCGATATCCATCCACACACTGGTGTGCAAGTCCTTTTCTGACACATCTCTGACACGGACGCGAGTCATCGCATGTCAAATGTGCTTTCTGGCAGTGATAACAGGCTCTGCTGGCCTTTTTGCGTCGCGCCGGACGCTCCGCCTGCGTTTTTGGAGCAGCAGCCTGCTCTACCCGCATCTGCGCATACGATTTGTCAGGCGAAGGAGAAAAGATAGTTTGGCCTGCCGCTGTTCCGACCGCTACCTCCGTATTCTCTCCCATCTCAGCACATGCAGAGATGGCGGCGCTGTTACTATGCGTGGATGCTGTTTGGGTGGAGCCAACGAGCCAGGGTGGAATTTTTTAGCACTTGATTACTTTGTAAGGCAGGGAGAGTCCTTTCAATTCTTGGCTCGAGTGCCGCTTTCCCCTCATCCTAAGGGTAGAAGCGAGACTATTAGACCGTCTTCTCATCGAACCTGTACGCGCCCCTCATAGGCCCACTGCCATGCACGACAATACGCAACAGGACATCCTACACAGCCCTGCTTGGGCCTCTTTCATCTAGTGAAATGTTGAGTCATGTAGATATGGGTTATCTATCGCAATCGAGATATCATAGTCAGCATCCACACATCACCATACGTGCCGACACGGCTCGGTTCATAGGGCAACGCGTGTGACGCAGCTGGGGCAAATGCATTCTACACTTTCGACACGCACGAGAAAGTGCACGCATTTCATGACGGGAGCGCACACGGTCTTCAGTGAGATCCATGCGCCACAGGTTTCTTGCCAAACTTCTCCCATGCGCAGTAAGCCACAAAGGCCGTGACACCGAGTGTTAGACCAGGGAACATGTGTGTCACATAGTAACGCATCGAGAAAATAGGGTGCTTGCGCCACGCTTCACGCTTTGCCCAACGGTCATGAAAGAGTTCCGACATGATAGATTCTGGGTCTGAGCTACGACGCACGTACGCTTGGGAAGCAACAAACGCTGTGCAGAGCAAACGGCGTGCTGGGACGATGGCTGTGGGTCCACCCGACATCACGTGACTCAGTTGGGCTGGGTCATTCGCTGCGCGTGTAGCTTGGACAGTCATCAGTTCTGTCGGTGATGCCTGTCGGCGGCGCGGCGCCCCGAAAAACACCGCGGGTGCAGGTGAAGGAAGAGGACACATCCGATGAAGATATGCCTCTGAGCATGTCACAGGCACCCGATAGCGACTCTGACTCTGATGTGCCTATGTCGAGTCAGCAAGCGATGGAAGTGAATGGTGAAGACGACGAGGACGAAGAAGACGAGGAAGACGCGCCGTTAGCGGGTAGCAAGCGCAAGCGGACGCGCCAACTTTCTTCCGACATTGAAGGCGGTGGAGAACAGCGCTGGACGACCCTCATTCACAAGGGACCCAAGTTCCCTGAACCGTATACCCCTCTTCCCAGAGATGTAATGCTGAAGTACGACGGGAAACCCGTACCGCTGCCACCCGAATCCGAGGAAGTAGCCATGTTTTACGCTGTCAAACTCGAGTCCCAGCATGCTTCAAACCCTATCTTTAATCGAAACTTTTTCGAGGACTTCTGTGGGTACCTGAAAAAGTATCCACCTAAAGACGGCACCAAAATTCAAAAATTTGAAAAGCTCGATTTCCGGGATATGTATAACTACTGGATGTCGCTCAAGAATGCCGAAGCGGAACGCAAAAAGAGCATGGCCCCATCCATGCGCAAGGCGGAATTGGCAGAACGCAAAGCCATTGATAACGAGTACAAGCTGTGTTTAGTCGATGGCTTAGAGCAAAAGGCAGGGAATGTCACTGTCGAGCCGCCTGGCTTGTTTTTGGGTCGTGGCGCGCATCCCAAGGCGGGCCGTGTCAAGACGCGCATAATGCCTGAGCAAATTACCATTAACCACAGCGCAGATCATCCTCCGCCCAAACCACCCAAAGGTCACTCATGGGGTGAAGTGGTAGAGCGTAAAGACGTAACATGGCTTGCACTGTGGCGCGAGAACATCAATGGTGGCTTCAAGTACGTATTTTTGGATGCCTCGAGTACGTTCAAGACCGAATCGGATCGTGAAAAATTTGAGAAAGCTCGTCGTCTTGATACCTGTGTCAAGCAGGTCAGAACTGATGTGCTGAAAAATCTGAAATCAAAAGATGTGCTCACCAAAATGATCGCAACCATTGTGTGGCTCATCGACAACTTCTCACTTCGTGCTGGCAATGAAAAAGGCGAAGACGAGGCAGAGACATATGGTGTTTGCTCGTTGCGATGCGGACATGCGACACTCCTGCCACCCAACCAACTCAATTTGTCTTTTTTGGGCAAAGACTCCATGAAGTTCGACGAAACCCTTACCTTATCCAATGCAGATGTTTATAAGAACATTGCAGCGTTCCTGAAATCGGATGGTCATCAACGGAAGGGGCCGGACGACCCCATTTTTGCCGCTCCAAAAGCACGAGGCGACGCTATGACACCATTGCCACCTGATGTCGTGAATCAATTTCTTGGCCGCTACATGAAGGGCCTGAGCGCCAAGGTGTTCCGTACTTACAATGCATCGGCCACATTCCAGGGGCTGCTGGACGAAACGGAATCATGGCTTGCAGCTCGGCCTACGAAACAGGAGCGTGAAATTACACCGGCCAACCTTCGGATCGCCTACAACGAAGCGAATCGACAGGTAGCGATTCTCTGCAATCATCAGAAAACGGTGAATCATGCCGTGCTCAACAAGTCCCTGGACCGCACGAAAGACAAGATCTTTGGCATTCGATACGACATATACAAAGAGCAACAAAAGTTGCTTACATTTCACAACGTTGCAGACCTCAAGAGAGACTATGCGCCCAAAGACTATGATTTTGCCAAGCACTGGAATCTGATTCTTCAGAAACTTGATCTGGACGTGAACCACATCCAGGAGCATGAGGAACATTTGATCGAAGCCAAAAAGGCTCGAATGGTCACGGCATTTGAGCGCCAAGAATCTGAGCGCAAGTACCAGGAAGAGCAGCGCAAGGTTAAGAAAGAAGAGGAAACCGATGTAAAAATATCCAAAATCGCTTCTCGCGCTGATTTGGAAGCCGAACTCAAGAAGCTGGACGCACACCTCAAGGTACTGGAACGCGAGCGGACATCGAACAAGAGCGAGGCCCATTCTTGCAATGTGCCATCGACAGCCCGTCGTATTCTTGCCAAGTACGAGGCGATCAAGAAGCAGGAAGCAGAACTACTGAACAAAAACAATACGAGTGACGTGTCGCTTGGTACCTCCAAAATGAACTACATCGACCCACGCATTACCGTTGCCTGGCTAAAAAAATGGGACGCCAAACTCGAAAAAATTGCGCCACGCAAGCCTGCTAAAAAAGCTTCGGATACCAACAACAAAAGCAAGAAGGAAGAAGCGTCATCCGCTGCACCTGACCCCGCTTCCAGCGAGAAGATGGAGTTGGACTTGAAGCAGATGAACATTGGCCAATTTTTCCCCATGGCACTTCAAAAGAAGTTTAAATGGGCCTCCTTCGATGATCATGGTGCGCCTCTTCCAGCTGACTGGACTTTTGTGAAGGATGCACGCAGCAAAATGCGCAAATTGGGTAGTGCAGAACGTAAATAAGCAAGGCACGGTGCAGACACTCAGAGCAAACCAATGAAGGTGGGAGGAGGCCGGGTCAAAGTAAGCGGAAAGTAAATAACTGTCCTGTCGCGCCCGAGGTTCCAGCACTAGAGGCAAGATGGCCGAGTGGTCTAAGGCGCAACGTTAAGGTTTCCTTAATTCATAAGCACTAGCTTCCGTTGTCTTCGGGCGTGGGTTCGAATCCCACTCTTGTCACACTTTTTTCGTCGGCTCCATTCTCGGCTCTACACATGCCGCGGCTATGAAATCTCTCAGGGTGGATGCACATTCAACTCAAATTGGATTCTAGCCAACCAAGCTGCGGGGTCTCGTCTACTGCGTTTTTTTGGTCCGCGTCCTCTTCGTTGAGGGACGTGAATGGATCAGCGTACATGACGCCATCATCGAAATCGAGCGATAAGCACTGATCGCACTGGGACGTTGGTGTGGCCGGGGGCACAAAAGTGGTGCAAATGAGACTGCTGTGGGGCTCCAGCAATGGCTTGATAGCACGATATACATAGGGAACGATGGTGCTTTCACTGTCCACCGATCGTGGCTGAGCGGCAGGTCGTCGATGCCGGCGGTCGTCGTCGGACGCGCTTGAGTCATCGTCTTCCTCTTCGCGGCGGCGTCTAGTGGTTGACTTGCTCCGCCGCCGTGTGTGAGTGTTGTCTTCTTCGTTACTTGAGTCGGACGAGTCGATGTCTTGAATCCGGACTTTTCGTGGCCTGGGCTCCTCCTCCTCCTCCTCGTCGTCGTCGTTGTTATCGTGATCGTCGTCATCGGATGCTTCCGTGCTAGCGAAAGCCATGGGCAAGATGGGAATCTTTTCGATGTGCTGGTCGTAGATGAGCAGATCAAGGAGAGCTACGACGTGCTCCTGCTCGAGTTCCGTATCGGTGAGGCGGGCCTGCCGAAGGTAGCGGTGCACCTGCTGGGCGGTGGGGAACTGGTGGGTATGTGAGGCAGGGTACAAGGCAGAAGAGCGGCCGTCCTTGGGCCATGTTTTGGACTGGATGAAGCGTAGGCAGGCCATGGACAGTTCGTGAATGAAACCGGTATCTAATTCATTGTCGGTGTACCAAGGTCCGCCGGACAATTCGATGGACGGTGTGAGATCATAGAGCATGTAGATTTTGCGCGTAGGGAACTTGACGGACTTGACGGACTTGACGAGCTGCTTCTGCTCCAGCAGGCGGAGACAGCGCGTCATGACGGTCTGATGCAGATTCGTGCGCGCCTTGATCAGCTTGGTCCATATGCCTTCATTTTTGGCTTCCTTGATGTGGTTGTAGATAATGAGCTCGTTGGCATCCATGCTGCCCAGCAGGCTCGCCTCGCCTCGCGAGACGGCGACGTATTGGATCCCGCGGGGTCCCTTTTGCGCCGTGAACAGGTTCTTTTTCAGGAGGCCGTTGATCGCAAGAAGCTGTTCCTCAATGGGCGCGCTCGAAAACTGCACGGACAGCTCATCACCTGTGAGTGTGTGCTCTGGCGCTGCGAGGGCTGCGCCGTGAATCTGCTTTTCTAGTGGCGACAGGCCCTGGGCCTCGGGGGCCGCTGCTTTCGGTGGCATGAGGAGGACGAAAAAAAGCTGCGAACCTCCATTTGACGTAAGCTCTCATGGCGTGGGTCGATGGCAGCGCATCGACGTCGGCCCTGCTGTGGTCCCGTGAGAGCGAGGATGTGCTGCACCATACGGTGACGTGTGACTCGGCGGTTCTAGCTCTGGCGGTGGATGATGTGCGTGGGCGCATGCTCGTCGGCACGCAGCAGGGCGATATCCGTGTGTGGCATTTGCCTACGTTCGAGGTGCAGGCGGACCTCGTGGGACACCGCAGCAGCGTCTTGTCGCTCGTGCTCTCGGACGACTATGTGTTCAGTGCGTCCTCTGACAGCACTGTGCGCGTCTGGGATGCGGAGACCCTGCAGCCGTGCGCGTGTGTGTTTCCTGCGAGCACGAACACCGGTGATATCTATTCGCTCGCCTGGGACGCCAAGGCGCAGGTCCTGTACATGGGGTGCCAGGACACGTCGATCGAATGGATCTCGATCACGAGGGCACGTCTGCACGAGGCTGCTTCTGAGCCTCTATGGCCCAATGCCACGTCGTACGACAAGTTTTTCGACTCGCGCCCGCGCTCGCTGTGGCATCGGACCACGGAGCGGGAGATGTCCGCGCGCTCCGCGACGGCCTCGGACCTGTTGCGGCGCACGCATGTCCGCTGGTCGGACGGACGAACCTGTGCCGACAGCCCCATGGCGGTGTTGCGTGTCGATCCTGCGCACGTCGTGCATTCGGCCCACCACAGCTACGTGTATTGCATGACGTGGGCGGAAGTGCATGGCGAGACGATGCTCGCGAGTGGGGCGGGTGACGAGGCCGTGCGGCTATGGCGCCTGTGTGGTGCTTCCCCGACCCTGTTCCGTACGCTGGTCCTGCCGCACCCGGCGGGCGATGCCGTTCTTTCTTTGGCGGCGTGGAAAGGCACGCTGCTCGCCGGCAAGCAGGGAGGGACGATCGATGTGTGGGACATGGAAAGCTTCACACCCGTCCGCGTTCTGCCAGCGCACACCAAAGACGTGCTGTGCCTCCAGCCGCTGGCCGAAGGCGATGCGTACGTGTTTTGGTCCGGCGGCGCGGACGGTGAGGTGTGCCGCTTCGACCGCTACTTCCGATGCTGCGGCCGCTTTTCGGCGCATACCAAGGACGTGCAGTGCCTCGCACTGCATGCGGCGCCGCCGACGCGGGCGTACTCGTGGCTCGCTCATGCGCCGCTGCTCCTGACGGGCGCCTCGGACGGCCACGTACGCCTGTGGCACTACCCCCGCTTCGGCACCGCGCCGCCGATGCCGAGGCCGTATGCGTCGTCTCTCTTGCAGCGGCTCGCGCAGTTTGTGCGCTACAAATCCGTATCGCACGGCCCGACGATGCACGCCGACGACGAAAACGGGGAAGACTCGCGTCAGGCAGCGCACTTTCTGCGCACGACCCTGATGGAGCTGGGCGCGAGTGATGTGCAGCTGCTGCCGACGGGGCGGCGCACGAACCCCATGGTGCTCGGCACGTTCCGCGCCGAGCGCCCGCGCCGCCGGTGCCTGTTTTACGGCCACTACGACTGTGTGCCGGCCGGCGACGGCTGGGACTCGGATCCATGGACTTTGCATGGCCGCGACGGCTACGTATACGGCCGCGGCGTGAGCGACAACAAGGGGCCCGTGCTGGCCGTCGCGCACGCGGCGAGCGAGCTCTTGCACACACACCAACTCGACATGGACGTCGTCATGCTGGTCGAGGGCGAGCAGGAGGCCGGCTCGTCGCCCTTCCAGGCGTGCCTGCAACAAAACAAGCACCTCCTAGGTCCGATCGATACGGTGCTGGTGTGCAATTCGTACTGGCTCGGCGAGCATCAGCCATGCCTCACGATCGGGCTGCGGGGCGTGCTGCGTGCGCTCGTGCGCATCAGTGGGCTGGGCGGCGCCGATCAGCACTCTGGTGTCGATGGCGGCGCGGAGCGGGAGCCGATGATGGACATGATCAAACTGCTCGCCTCGCTCGTGGATGCGGACGGACGTGTCGCGCTGCCGCACTTCTACGACGACGTGCGCGCCGTGACAGACGACGAGCGCGCGCATCTCGCCGAGCTGGCGCAGGAGGCATCGCGTTCCACGAGCGTCGAGCGCCTGATGGCCCTGTGGTGCATGCCATCGCTGACCGTGCACCAGGTCACCAACAGCAGCACGGCGCACTCGACCGTCATCCCACGGGCTGTCGAGGCGTCCGTGAGCATGCGGATCGTGCCGGACCAGGACGTGCATGCCATCCAGGCGCAGTTCGTGCGCACGATCCACGAGCACTTTCAGCGCATGCGCTCGTCCAACACGGTCGACGTACACGTCTTCCACTGCGCCGACTGGTGGCTCGGGTCCCTGCAGGACGCGGCATGGGGCGCGCTCGTCGAAGCCGTCGAGGCCGAGTGGGGCGCGCCCGTGCGCTTGATCCGCGAGGGCGGCTCGATTCCCGGCATCGCCATCCTCGAAAAGGAGCTGGGCGCCAAGGCCGTGCACCTTCCCATGGGCCAGGCGTCGGACCATGCGCATCTCCCGAACGAACGCATCCGCCTCGTGAATCTAGAGGTACGTACTGCCTACTCACGTACAGAAAGGACAAGCGGTCGTACGCCGCTTTTTTCAAAAGATGGGGCGCTAGACGGCCTCGTACCCGGACCGCGGCGCCGATCCGCCGGCGGCGCGTGTCATGTGCCGCGACAGGTCGCGCACATAATACGGCACGTCGCGCCATGCGTCGCGGTGCGGCAGCATGTCCCATCCCCTCGCGCCATAGTGCTGGTAGTTGTACCACATACCCACGGCCACGTACAGGACAGCGATGCACGCGATCCACCATCCCAGCGAAGAGCCACGTCGCTGCGCCTTGCGTGGGGCGGAGCAGGCCAGCGGCGTGCGCCACGTCAGCGTGAGGACGCCACGCATCGCATCGTACGACGCCACACTCAGCTCGGAGCGCTTGTCGCAGAGCATGTGCAGCTGCGTGCTCTGTGTGGTATCAGACCAGGTGCGTCCACGGAAGCGCAGCTCGTACGGCTGCGCAGCGTCCAGGATCAAGCCCGCGTCCGTGCCGGCGCTCGGCACGACCTGCTCGATCCGGTCGTCCAGGCCGGCCCGCCGACTCGATGCGATCATGCACACGTTCGTCCCATCGGGGCACTGGTCCTCAGCCCCCGCTCCCGGCACGCGCGGCAGCGGCTTGCACAGGTCCATCGTGACGTTGATCATACTCAGCGAGGGCGGCGTCGACCGCGTCGTACTCGCAGTGAGCGGCCCACGCTGAAACGCCGAGCTCACGTCCACCGCACGACCACGGCCCTGCACGTCGACGCTCGTGCACGAAAACGGCGCCGCCGCCCAGGCCACGGGCGCGACAAGCAGCAGCCACAGACATGGAGGTCGCATGCCACGTCATCTATTTACCCATTATCAGGAATCCGGTAAAAGGTGATTTCCTGTTGCTTAAAGTACCGCCGATTCTCCTCATCGTTGAGCACGAGATTGAGATAGTACCGCGCGCTGAACTTCTTGCTCACGTCGCGGAACGTCGGCGTCAGGTCAAAGCCGCCCAGGAACAGGCGTATGGGAATCGTCTCGCCCCGCACGGGCGCGCCGTCCATAATTTCAAACTTGGTGATCGTCTCCGACTCGTTGTACTGGTTCTGACCGGACCCCGTCGTCTCGCGCCGCACGATCGAGAGCTCCATATGCTTGATCTTGATGCGCACGAGCAAGAAGTAAATCTTGCCGACAATCACGTCCTTCAAGTGGTATTTGGACTTGTTGTACTCAAACTCAATGTGCAGGCAGTCTTCAATGCCCACTTCCATCTTGATCGCGTGGTTCGAGTCGGACGGCAGGCGGAACGAGTGCACCCAGACGTCGCGCTCACGCACGACATCCGATATGCGGCGGTGCATCGTCACCCGCAGAAAGTAGCGCAGTCTCACATTGATGCCTTGATAGCTCTCGTACTTCTTTTCCACCCCCCGAAACTCGAACGGGATCGTCACCGCGTCACGCACCTCGCCAGCCGGCGCCAGGTCCTCGACCAGCGCAAGGAACTCGTCTTGGTTCCCACGGTCATACAGCAAATCCATACAGCCCAAAAGCTCGATCTTTATGCCATCGTGCTGCAGCTTCTTGGCATGCCGCGGCTGAATCACCACACTGCCCCGCACGCTCTCGCCATCATAGTACACCGGGTATGTCTCCTTCGATGCGCCAACCGTCTTTACATCCACCGTCTTGCGCTTATGCTCATCCTCCAAGCGAATGTCAATATCCACCGGCGACGAAAAACTAAAGAGCGACGTCATGCTGCCGTGCTCGCCGCCCAACCATGCGAAGCGGAAAAAAAGCGACCCCGCCGCGTGGAGAATTTCCCTCCTCACCGTGTGGCGCGGGTCGCCGACACCGCCTCTGCCTACCTATCACGACCCATTCCGTGCGCGCTTCCCAGAGCGGCCAGATGACCACGGCCAACACACTCCATCCAAGCCACAGGAGTCCGACGTACACCCACACCCCCAGGCCAGCCGGCGTCCATGTCCGTGCACATATCGCTACCGCCGGCACGACCGCGACCAACAGGATCGAGCATGTGACCGCGATGCCCGTGACGCGGCGCCCTTGCGCCGCCATCTCCACAGGATCCAGCCCCGCAGCACGCACGTACTCGATGTTGTTTTCGCCAGCATCCTGCTCCCATGGTGCCAGCGCCACGACGGGCTTGCTCACCTCCGAGTCTGCCGCGCCACACTTTTCCTCGACGCGCTCGCTTAGCGTCGATCCCATCGGATCACGCATGGCAAAGAGATCCTTGGGTGCATGGAAGGCGCGCGTATCCGCAAACGTATAGTTCTTCGGCTGGACAAGACTCCATCCGACGACGACGATGCCTGACACGAGCAGCGATACGAGATTGCCTGCCACCGTCGGGTACTGCTCGCCCGTGGTCTCGACGGTGATACGGCCATACAACATGCCGGCCGTCACGAGCCATGTCGTCATGCCAAGCCCGCAGCCCAGCATCATGCCCACAACACAGGCATGTGGATGGGTCTTCTTCCACACCAGCGAAGCAAAGATGGGACACGCAGCAGGCGCCACGGCAATCCCCATCATGGTGTACACCCACCCGAGGCCGATGCCTCCGTAATCCAAGACCAAGCCAAAAAGACTCATGATGAGGGCCCAGACCAACACGGCGCCGTGCGTGATCATCTGCATGTGCTGTCCACGAGGGCTCGGATGCACGTACACCTTCCACACGTCAAACGCAAAAACGGATGACACGGCGATTTGCTGTGCAGACGTAGCTGACGTGACAGCCAGAAACAGGAGAATCAGCATGGCCACCGCTCCGCCCCTGCCGCACAAGACCACGGCCACGGACGGCGCCGGCAGACCATCAGCTATCTGCTTCGACGTGAGCTCATACATCGTCGGCACCTGGTGCACAAGGGCGCGAGCAGCCAACCCCATGGTCGTGCCAAACACAAAGGGGATGGGGAACCACGCACTACCACCGAGCAGGAATCCACGCGATGCTGTGGCAGGCAACGACGCAATCGAGCGCTGGTGATACGACTGGTCGCAAAATACCGCCGCTACATTGCTGCACACGTTGATAATACCAAACAAGAGACCGCCCTGCGACCGCATCGTCAGGTACGAGCCACCTGCGTTACCCGCCACCGGCTTGATCCGAGCGGCGTGTTCTAGGCGCTCGACCATGTGAGACAGACTGCCAATCAAGCCGTGGCCTGTCCATACACGAAAGAAAAAGTACAAAATGATGACCAGCAGACCGACCGTGTGCACATAATCCGCGATCAGCGTAGCTCGAAGACCTCCTGTGACGGTGTACACAGCCACACTGAACGGTATCAGGAAAATGCCGACAAGCTTGTGCAGTCCCGTCAGTTCATGCACCACAGCTGCGCCTCCCAATACGAGCTGGGACGATACGAGCAAGTTGGTGACAAACGCAAAGGCCATGAAAACAGCATGCACGGGCTTGCCGTACCGAATGCGAATGATCTCCAGGTAAGTGGAACAAAACGGCGCAAAGCTCTTCAACTTGCATGCCATGATCGAGCACAGCAGAATCTGGAGCATCGCACCCGCTGAGTACCAGTACGCTCCTGCCACGCCGTACTGATATGTCATCGACGCACTAGTGAGCAGTGTCGCCGCCCAGGTCCAGGCCGATACAATGCCGGCGGCAATCAAGCCCGGCCTGACAGAACGCGACGCCGAACTAAACTCTTCCACGGACGTCGCCTTGTGCTCCGTGTATCGCGATTGGATCCATGTCAAGCTGATCATGAACGCCGCAAACGCCAGGCCGAGGCCCACGACGACAGCCCATCCCACACCCTGTCCCAGCACTTGCGCAGGATGCTCCGCCGTGCTCATTTTTGAGCGACATCCTCACGACCCAGCCCGTATTTCTACGCGACGCCATCAGCTCCTTATCAGTGCATCGCTTGGGTCACTCCTTATCATGTAGATAGGGGCAAGCGCTCTCCTGCTTAGTCATGAGCCACGCCATGGCAAGGCGCAGGTTGCCACGGTGCAGATAATGCATGCTACGTCTTGGGCTATGGTACAGGTTCCGACAATCAGGATGTCCTAGAAAAAAGAAGAAAGGCACTAGCGTCCGCCACGGAAGCTACCACGACCACGCGGAGCCCCACGGCCGCCGCCACGGAAGCCGCCGCGGCCACGACCACCAAAGCCGCGGCCACGCGCACCTCCACGGCCACCACCGCGGCCACCACCACGACCGCCAGGGCCACCACCACGCGCACCTCCGCGCTTCTTGGTAGCTTTGACGAGCGTCTTTGGTTTGGGCAAGAATCGCTCAATGGGCAACTTGCGGTCATCTGAAATGTACACGGTATCATCTGCTTGGAACGACGTCGCCACCACACCAGGCTCCGTCTTCACTGTGAAGTATACCTCGTTAATGGGGCCCAGAATCTCATCGACCTTTCCAATTTGCGACTTGTTTTCCAGAAAGATGGGTGCATTGAAGTAGGGGACATGCTTGGGGTCGGTGCTCGAGCAGAACATCTCGCCCTCGACAGCATGCACAAACTTTCCGAACGGCACCACACTGGCAGGCGGTCCAGCATTCATCATGCCACCACGACCGCCGCGCCCGCTGAATCCGCCGCCGCGGCTACCACCACGACCACCACGAAACATGGAAAAAAAAACGAGTCGAAAAAGGGCCGCTCTGTCACACTATAAAGGGAATATCACGTGACATACCGTAGCATGGTCCGTGTTCTAGGAGCGCGAAGCAGCAGCACGGCTCTCAGCCAGCGACGCACGCAGTTCCTCGCCTAGGGCCACGTACTCGTCCAGCACCTCGGGATTGAGAAGCGTGGCCTTGTTGATCGTAGTGATGGGGGCACCGTTGATCAGCTTTTTCACGGGCACTTCCACACGCTTGCCGTTCAGCGTCTTGGGGCAGCCCTGGACACGGCGGACGTAGGCTGGAACGTGTCGCGCACTGCGCTGCTGGCGGATAAGAGACTTAGACTGTGCTTCGATCGCGCTCCAGTCGGCGTCGTCTGAAACGACCAGGAACAGCACAACGACTTCGTCGTCTTTGGCAGGCGTCTTGAGGCCGACCACGAGGGAATCGGATACGTGGGACAGTGGCGATGAGGGATCTGTGGCCTCCGAGCTTTCCAACACATCGTATATATCGGCACTGCCGAAGCGGATGCCGTTCGGATTCAGAATACCGTCCGAGCGGCCTAGCATGACAAGACCACCGTGGTCGGTGCGCATGACCAAGTCGCCATGATACCATACGCCTGGGTACTGGACATAGTAGCTGTCGCGGTACCGCTCATTCGGCTGGTGCCAGAAGCCAATTGGCTGCGCAGGGAAAGGCGTCTTGCACACCAAATCGCCTTCCACCATGTTCGGCACGGATCGGCCCTGTGCATCAAATACGTCCACATCCATGCCCAAGCCGAGGCACTGCGTTTCGCCGGCATACACAGGCAGGGCCTCATTGTGGGCTGAGAACAACGAGCACAGATCCGATCCACCCGTGATACTGCCGACCATGACAGGGCGGCCCACAAGCTTCTCGGCAAACGGGTACAACTCCGCCCGCAGCGGAGAGCCCGTCGACAAAATCATGCGCACCTTGAGCTGGTCGTACAGCTCCGTCGGCACGAACGCACGGCGCTCGATGATCGAGAGGTATGCAGCCGACGTGCCAAACACTGTCACACCCAGCCTCGCTGCCATTTCCCACAGCACACCCGTGGGGTACACGGGTGAACCGTCGTACAACACAATCGGGCAGCCACCCAACAAGGCACCCAGAAGCCAGTTCCACATCATCCAGCCGATCGTCGTATGCTGGAACACCACGTCATCGCGGCTCAAGCCACCGTGCAGGAGATGCTCCTTACCTAGCTGAAGCAACATGCCACCGGCACGGTGTGTGATGGCTTTCGGCGTGCCCGTGGTGCCTGACGAGAATAGGATCCACAATGGTTGGTTAAAGTCGAGCTGCTCAAATACAAATGGCTCATCGCTCGCACCCATTTGAAGAAAATCGGACCATGTGTGGCGCTGAAGGCCGTGCTTGTCGTTGGCACCGTCGACGCCGTTGGGACGCGCATCGCGGTCAGGATGAGTGCCGCTGTAAGGCGCAATAATGATATGCTCCAATTTGGACCCCGCCGCCTCAAAACGCGCGCGCTTGGACTGCGGCTCATCTTCCTTGCGATCATGACTCGTCTCATCCTGCAGAGCTAACAAGCCTTCGATCGTAGCATTCAGTTTTCCAATATGGTCATGCAGTTTACCATTGTACAAGACCTGATTCGTACTAAAAATCACGCGCGGACGCACGGTCGTGAAGCGTTCCAAAACCCCAGCCGTGCCAAAGTCGGGGGGGACACTCGTCCACACAGCACCTACGGCGCTGGCAGCAAGGAACGCGACTAGGTTCTCGCACGTGTTGCCCGAGTAACTCGCGACAGTATCACCCGGCTTAATGCCGAGACTGCGCAAGGCATGACCCGCCTGCGCTACCTGCTTGCGCAAATCGCCATACGTCGTGCGCTGTGTGTCATCTTCACGCTCCGTGCATGCAATCACCGCGACGTCCTCGTCCTTGCCAAAGTGAAGAATGTTCTCGGCAAAATTCAGGCGCGCACCAACGAACCACTCCGCTGGGGGGAACATGGGCGCATTTTCCGCAACCGGGTGTGATGCCTTTTCGCTGGCCACCACGCCCATTTCGTCCCATACGGCCTGCCAAAACTTGCCTACCTCGTCCACACTCCATTTGTGCAGGTCTGCGTAGTTCTTGAGATCCACACCGTGCTCAGCATTAATGCGCTCGCGGAATGAGTCCATACGCTTAGGGCCTTCAGGCGGCGTCCACACCTGTCGGCCCTGCAATGGCTGCTGTGCTTCGGGTTTCGTTGCCATGTTGCAGGAAGTCTCCACGCCCCACGCGTCCACCTCGAGGCTCGAAGGCCCACTAGACCTCACGTGATAGAGGACCACGCCACCAGACGGGCTACTCGGCCATCCAGGGACGCCTGCATCCATTACAGCTAGCGGCGAGCGGAGACGGTATTGCGTGAGCGGTTCGTAGGCGATGAAAGCATCACGGAATGACTTGTTCTTTCGTGGGCAATCGACGCCAACGCCGGCACCGCCAAAACCTCCGCCTTTGCGCATCGACAAGTCAGGCGAAGCAGTGGCCGTGGCGCCAGCGAGCTCGACCAACGCCATGCTCCTACCTAGCACACACCCATCGAGACACAACCCTGTTCGTGGACATGCTAAGAAGCCGTCTTTTGGGAGGATGTCCCTCGAAGAGCGCAAATCAGAAGAACAGCGCATTCGAGCGCATAATGATAAGATAGCCTTGCGCCTATTTCTCAACAAGCCGTTCAAGCTAGGTGAAGGACGCAATTCTGAAGTTTATCTGGGCGCCTATCATCGGGAACGTGTGGATGACTCCGACGCGTATGTTGACTGGCATCTGTGCGCTGTCAAGCGCGTTCAAGCGGACCAGGAGTCTCAACTGGCTGGCTTACAGGAGGCATTTGCGCTTAGGCGCCTGGGTCCACACCCACATATCGTGCGCCTCATTTCCGTGCTAGACGAAATGGAGCTACGTGATGATACAGCCAAAGCTCCTCCCGTCCATGTTTCGGATGACCCGCCGCGATTACTCATTGTGCTGGAGCACCTGCCCTGTACACTCGCAGACTATGTCCGTTCCCACACTTCTGATGTCGACTTACCTCTATGGCTAGGTTGGGCGCGGCAGCTTGCCGAGACAGTCGAGTGGCTGCATTCTCGTGGATGTGTCCATGGCGATATTAAGAAAGAAAATGTGCTCTTGACACACAACCTGTCGATCAAGCTGTGCGATTTTTCGGCCGTTCTCTTTTCGAATGCCCCTGTACCCGTCACTGACTGTTACTCAGTCGGGACACCTGCATTCCGTGCGCCTGAACTTTTCCACATATGGTCCTGGTCCCCAGACGAAGCCCAGGGCCAAGCGCACCCTGCTCTGTCATTCACATTGGACATCTTTAGTCTAGGTGTGTTATTGTATTCTCTCGCAACGGGCGTCGATCCGAGTCATCGTGTAAAGAGTGTAATGGCGATCCGGCAGCGCCAAAAGCACTTTTTCGTTAGTGAAGAGGATGATCGCATGGAGCGACTGTCATTTCAGCATCCTCGCGCCCCTTTGCCCTCTCGCTCAAGACCTTGGTCTCAATCGCAGTTACGGTCAAACCTTGACACCCAACATCCACCAAGCTCACCTGATTTGCTAACGTCGTTAGATAAGAGTCTCTCTCTGTCCGGCATACAGGATACCTTGCTCGATCAACTCCTTGATCCAGCGCCTACACCCAAGGGCGTATTTATACCTCCGACTCATACCCCTTCAACATTGACAGTGCCGTCCATAAAACGCGCTACGTCTTACTCGCCTGGTTCTCGCAAGAGCGATGCCAGCTCACTGGGTCGTTGCGTATCTCTTTCATCTGAACCGAGAAGCTCGCGACCATCCCGTCGGTATCTCTCCGGCTCGTACCTACAGGTTCCCAACAGTGAGAAGCGGCAAACTCTAGGTCAGGATGAAGAACAAAGCGCTAATACGATACACCTCGCATCCCTTACCTCTGCACCTCCATCCCCTCTATCATCTTCCTTTATGCCAACATTGCCCAGATCGAACCACGAACCTGATATGCGCTCATACGCCGATGGTGCACCCGCTCTGATTTTACCGGGTGGTGACCGATTACCAGATGCACTTCGTGAATTAATTCGAGCTATGGTATCACCCCAACCGGAGGACAGACCTCTTGCATCTCAAGTCCTCTCTGTTCTAAACAACTTCGAATTGCCATGCTAGCTCCTTGTATACTATGTCCCATGTATTTTAGATATATACCATGCGTTTCCTGATGTAGGCGGAGGGTACACGTGACTCGGAAGCCTAGGCAGCCTCGTCCTCTTCTTTGGACTTATCCAGAGCCATGTACTTGCTGGGCACGTACTTGCCCGACCATAAGCTGGTGCGCGTATGTATACGCCGCTAGGAACTAGCTGACACATTCAGATTGCACTAACCAACTTTTATGGCATTTCGTACGATACAGCTCGTCGGCTGTGCGCCCGTATTCGAGTACACGACCAAGCTACGGTCTCTTCTCTCACCGAAACACAAATTACCGAGCTCTCCGCGTACTTATCCTCTCCAAGCATGATACCTGCGGCGTCTCCATCTCAGACGCGCTCTACACTGCACGGAAGTGTCCCCCCACCCCCCGCATCTTCCAACCCGGCTGACCTGCCTCCATCACAACGCCCCAAGTCGGCAATGGATCCATTGCGGTCCATCGTACTCGAAGGCGACTTGCGCCGTGAAGTGCTCGCTAATATCGCGCACCACCGTTCCATCGGCTCGTATGTGGGTCGTCGGCATGCTGGAGGCTATCCGGCCCGCGGTCAACGGACACAGAGTAACGCCCTTACTGCGCGTCGTCTGAATCGTCTTGAACGCCGGCAATACTCAACATCCTCAGTACTCTCAGATGTACTGCGCCCCTTGGCTCGTATGCGCTTCATGTAGGCAAAAAATTGACATGGATAAATGTGTAAGAATGTATGTATGCTACAATCACGTTCAAGGGGGAAAATTTAGAAGAGGTCCTGTTGTGTGAGTGAAGGGTGTACTTACACCAAGCGTGAGCTGTTTTGCCACGTCTGTATTATTGACCATATCCAAGAACTCGGAGAAATCAATTTTGCCATCGCCGTTCTTGTCTGCCTCCATGATCGTTTTGTCTACGATCTGCTGAAGCTGTTGGTCCTTCAAATTGCCACCCACCATCATTTTCAGCACAATGAATAGTTCGCCGTTCGAAATGTATCCATCACGGTCCATATCGTACACTTTAAATACAACTGAAGTGTGAGTCATCGTGTACATACATTGTAATTTTTCTTCTTGACTTCCCCGGCTCGTAAACACACTGAGAGCATATACAAATTCCTGAAAATCCACAGATCCACCGCCATCTGCATCAAAGATAGCAATAAGACGTTGGGCCAGTGGGTTGCTGGCAATAGCAGGTATCTGAAGGAATTCCTCGCGGTCAATGGACCCTGATCCATCACTGTCTAGTTTTAGAAACCTCTTTTTCAGCCGCTGAATTTCTTCTGATGAGAAATGCGTGCCTCGTTCAATGTCATCTAACAGTTGTGATCCTTGCTGTCCCATCGTGTGGAAAGAGAGCGCTGTCAGAGCTTATTTGTCAGCGAATGAGCTCGTCGAGATGAGTGCGTTCCCCCAGCGAATCAATCACGTGGTTGCCCATGCCGCGCAAACGCTGACGACACCCATGGACTGGAGGCGATCGAGACGCGATTTTTCTAGCGCGACGATTACCACCATGGCAATGGGTGCAGTAGACATCGCGCACCTCAAAAAGGGCGAGGTGGATCTGGGCACATCAATTATGGCTGTCAAGTTCGATGGCGGTGTTGTGATCGGGGCTGACTCGCGCACGACGATGGGACCATACATTGCGAATCGCGTCACCGACAAGCTGACGCACTTGTCCGACCGTATTTACTGTTGTCGCTCAGGCTCTGCCGCTGATACACAAGCTTTGGCTGATGTTGTGACATATCATCTACAGCTGTACCACGTTATGCAGGAGCAACAACCTCCTACGGCTGTAGCAGCCAATCTATTTCAGGAACTCATATACCAGAACAAGGACCGCCTTACCGCTGGCATTATTGTTGCCGGCTGGGACAAACAGCATGGTGGTCGCGTTTTCAATGTGCCACTTGGCGGTGGCTTGTTTGAACAGCCATGGGCCATCGGAGGCTCTGGCTCGGCGTATATCTACGGCTTCTGCGATTCAACATGGCGCGAGGGCTGGAACGAAGAGCAGACACTCGAGTTTGTCAAGAATGCGTTGAGCTTGGCGATGCGTCGCGATGGCGCTTCGGGTGGCACGATTCGTTTGGCCGTGATCAAGGAAGATGGCGTCGAACGTCACTTCATTCCAGGTGACAAACTGCCTGTACTCGCGAGTAAGGATGTATAGTGCTGGCTACGTAGGACTAAAAGTACGCATTTATATCGTAAGCTTCACCAGGCTTGGGTGCAGCTTTTCTGGATGAAGGCTTGGTCGTTTTGGCGGCCCGCTTGGGAGTGATAGGCTTAGCTGATCGCTTCTTGGAGGTGCGCTTCTTGCTAGGATGGACCACTGGTTCAATCTCGTCTTCCTCCTCGTCTTCCTCCTCGTCTTCCTCCTCGTCTTCTTGATCTTCTTCTCCATCGAGATCTTCATCGTCAAAGTCCTCTTCATCGAGGTCTTCATCGAGGTCTTCATCGAGGTCTTCATCGAGGTCTTCATCGAGGTCGTCTTCATCGAGGTTTTCATCGAGGTCGTCTTCATCGAGATCATCTTCATCGAGATCGTCTTCATCATCGTCCTCCTCAAGATCTTCTTCAAGGTCCTCTCCTGGTTTCTTGATTCCATCGGCCTCGTCGCTGTCAATCTCCTCGTCTTCAAATTCAGGGATATCATCATCGTCCGCATCTTCAGGGACCGGTGCGAACACAAGGTCTACCTGTTCAAAAGGGGCTTCCTTGAGAGGTACGAGACGCAATTCTCGTGAAGCCCAATTTTGTCGCCAATCTCTCCGAGGTAGTACAGTCTTGACCTGGTCAACCAATTCGGCCACCGATGTCCATATTTTCTTCTCCTGACTCGAGCCATGACTCAAGACATGCTTTGCCCGGTCGTGTGGCACCGCGTAGTATCCGAGAACAGCATGCGACCAGTCACGCAAAAGAATACGTGCCGCACCCAAAACATCTGGCACGCCCATTCGCTTGAGACGGCCAACCGAACGAGCGACACTAATGAGGAACTGCTCCGTGTCCGCATATGCTTTCTCATCGCTCTGGCGGTGCTGATCGCGAACAACATCTTCCAAGGGCGCATCGTCTGCAAGCGAAGCCCGTTCTGGTACGAACGAGCCGAACGCCGGTGTTCCATATATCATCATCAAGTCCACGGGGTGTGCCACACGCGAGAGGAGCGTTTGCACTAACATTACAGGGTCCTTAAAGCGCTGGACATTGCCCTGATTGCGCATCAACATCCACATGAGCTTAGACCGCAATCGCTCACGCCGCTCAATCTCTGCAGTGAGATCCTCTTCTTCTTCCTCTTCGTCGTCATCCTCTTCTTCGTCATCATCCTCATCCTCAGTTTGGACAGGTAACGGCGCCGTGGGAGGAAGCAGCATTGGCGTATCGTACACGTGCAAGTCCTTTTCCATTTCTTGGAATGTACCTTGAAGGGCGGTAGCCACCGATGTCTTGCCCACATTTTCCAGTCCCACTATGGCCACATCGCCGGACTTGTTCTTGGAAACCAAGTGCTTGGCCAGTGCGTGGACACCCTGGTGATCGAGATGAGCCGTGGGTAGAACAGATATAGGAAAAGTTGGGAAACCGGCCTTAGTGAAAGCGTATACCCAGCCCGTCAGCACTTCAGCCGGCACGAGGTCAGCCTTGGCGAGGGCATAAATGAGCGGCATGGAACGCTGGCGCTTCTTGCATTCTGATTCAATCCATGAGCTGTGGAAACTCGATGGATCACGAGCGTCCATGACGTATACAAGCGCCTTGATGCTATCTGGCTTTTCCAGTACGTCGCGCAGCGAGCGCTGAAGCATAGGAGCATGAGGTAGGCTTCCCATTTCCGTGTCGTCATCTTCATCAACCTCAGCTTGTGGCTCAGATTCAGGTAGCTCCTCTTCACTCTCATCCATCTTTTGATCCTTCAGAGCCATGCGCTGCTCCTCCTGCATGCGTCGCTGCTGCTCGATTTCATTCAAAAGCTCCTCCTTAAAGGGGAACGAATTGGGAATACCAGGGTCCTGGCGCCGTCGCGACTTCCATTGCGGATTGCGCTTTGCATCTCGTCTCTGCTTGCGGTGATGTTCCCGCACCTTTTTCAGGACTTTTTCGCGCTGCTTCGTGGTCTGGCGCTTGGACGCGCGCTTCTTGACGCGGACCATACCGTCGAGCTGCAAGGTGAAAAAGGAGGGGCGAGACAAAAAATCTCTTTTTTTGAGCCACGTGGTCATAGCTTGTCCGTGCGCATGGCTTCTAGTCTCCATGGCCGCGTGCGTATCGTGGCAGGGCCGTACGGCCGTTACGTCGCGGTCTCGACGTACAAGCACGATACCTGGCAGGTATATGTCGCATTTGAGCCTTCTGTGTTTGGTGATCGTGTGCGATGGTGGGGCCGATCCGTAGCGTGGCCCGAATTAGGGCATCCACCACCGACACCCACTGACGTGAGTGAGTCGTGGTGTAAGCGTCAAATGCAAGTCGAAGTGGTGGATTATGATACGCCAGAAGAGGAGGAGGGAGGGCGCGAAGAATCATGTATGCTTCAATTGTGCCTTACGAGCGGACTGATTCGTATCGAGCTGCCGCCGTGCACAGATCGAGCTGCAGCCCAAGTCAGTGTCCATGTTTTGGCTGAGGTACGTTTTCCTGCACTCATTCAGCTATCTGAGCGATGCGTAGCACAAGAAAATGTGATGCAGATGCAACAGAATACCTCAAATGACGCTCTCTCACTTCTCCAAGCAGAACTCGAGTCTGAGCGAGCCAAGTATCGTGAGGTACGTATGACTACATGACGAGCCAGCAGCTATTGATGGCGGATCGACCAGTACGAGCGTCGTACGCATCAAAATCACTTGTGCACCCAGGTCACATTCGCCGCCAGAACGATGTAGGTGGCTTTGAGGGTGATTAGCTGGACGCCGTCTGCGCCCGTAACTGCTCCAATTCGGTCTCAAGCTCGTCTTCGCGAAAGATGCGCGACTCAACCAGCGATTCAAGTTCAGCAATATCTTTCGTAAATTGTGTATGCTGCTCATCTTTCTCGCGTTCCAGCTGAGAGATGCGAGCCTCGAGCGCCTGCACGACACCCGAGTCTATCGTGCGGTCACTCGTATCCGTTTGGAGTGTGGGCGTAGCGGGTATCTCGCGCAATTGCTCAAGCTCCGCCCGGTCGCGTTCCCAGCTAGCATGGCACTCTTTGAGTGCCAGCTCGACTTTAGACGTGCGTGTCTCGGCCTCATGTAGGGCCTCCTGAAGCTGTGTGGCCTTGGCATGCCCCTCCTTGACAGCCTCGTCCATGCTTGCGCGTACCTTGTCGTGCTCAGCGCGCGCCGCATCTGCTGCTGTACGCGCCTCATGCACTTCCTCTTCGAGCGCTTCGACCTTAGCTTGAAGGTGCGCCGTCTGCTCTTGTAGCGCAGCGCGGTCAATACCTGTTGCTGTGTCGTCACCGGGCGCTGTCGCCTCGAGTGCCTGAACTCGTTGGCGGAGCTGCTCGTTCTCATCTCTGGCTAGAGCCAGCTGCTCGAGGACATGGACAAGCTCATTTCCCGCTCGCTGCAGTTCGGCAATCTTGTCCGTGAGGTCGACTCGTTCGCGGTTCCAGCCGGCCATCATCGTCTCGACCTTGGCGTGGAGAAGCGACAGCTCCCTTTGGGCGTCCGATTCGCTCGATTCAGGTGCGACGTGCTCTGCACGCAGTTGTGCGGCTGCCAGGGCCGTCTCTAGATCCACGATACGCTCGACGTGGTCATTGATCTTTCGCTCGAGAGCATCATGCGCGTCAGCCGCTACCGTGGCCGTATCGAGTGCCTCATGCAGCTGCCGCTCTAGCTCCCGTACTCGGGTTTCCAAGATGTGCCGCTGCCGCACCTCGTCTTCCCATTCGAGTCGTTTCGTGGCTTCGAGTTCATTTTCGCGCTGCTGGGCATGGAGAATGAGCTCAGCCCGCTCCTCGTCCCATAAACTGTGCTTTCGTCGCATATCTGCCAGCTCGTCACACAGCCGCTCGTACTCGGCCATCGGCACTGCATGATCTGCTTTTATATCCGCGATCGCATCTTTCGTCGTAGGTAGAGCCAGCTGCTCTAGCAATGTCTGTCGTGCATCTTGTGGCGAGGCCTTTTCTGCTGGATCATCATCAAACACGAAACCATCGTCCTGACGCGTCGCAGGCCTGTGCATTGTGGCAGCTGATGACAGCGGCCTTCGAGGCGAGGGAGCTGCTTGAGCGGATGATCCTAGTGCCGTGCGTGTGGTTCGTGCGCCCATACTCTTTCGTGGCGCCGTGCGTGGGACCGATGAAGGCACAGGCACGGCACTCGTGCGGGGGCGCCGCGGCGTGGCGTCAGCTTTCGACATATCTGTACGACTCGATCGTCCAGCAAGGGCGGAGAGGGGCCGTGCTGTAGCACTCGTAGGCCGCGCTGTACTGAGCGGAATGAGTTTGCTCACAGGTCCAAACACGCCATTATTCGGGGTCGTCGCAAAGTACTGCCATCCATCAATCGTTCCATCATTTTTTCCATGGCCATAAGAGGAGCCAGTCAGCTCGAGCCCTGCAAAGTGGCCCTCTCGACCATGCACCGGTCCCATGTACCGCAAGACACCCGTGAGGCCCGTGCCATCTAATTTGACCATATCGCCAATCTCAAAAGCGCGCTGCTCGCGCCGCGTTGGAGTGCCTGCGCCGGACGTAAAGTCCTTCGGCCGCGTGCGCGCCGGGGTCGCATATGCATACGCCGAGCGGCGTGCGGGCGTATCGCTCATCAGAGTCCCAGGGCAAGGCGTGATGTGTTGGACCAACAACACGTGACGCCTGTTTATTCGCGCCGGTGTCGCTCTTCGATCCACGACCCCAGGTCCCTTGACGCACGGCCTCAAAGCATGCACGACGTCAAAGCATTCAGCAGTGCCGCTGAAGAAGCAAGGCACTGGAAGGAACAGGTAGAGGAAATGCGCGCCGCTCTGCATGAGGCCGAGTCAGGTCTGCAGGAATTTATGGAGAGCAGCAAGGGGCTGGAGGCCGAGATGGAGGCTGATATGACCGCGGCGAATAAGCGTGCGGAAGCGCTCGAAACAGAGAACGAGCATTTGCGCGCAGATGTGGAAGAGTGGCGGTCCAAGTACCAAAAGTCTATGGGTGAGCACAGCAGGACGCTGGCGGATCTGCAGCACGAGCTCACCAAGTTGCGTGAAACGCATGACGTATACAAAGCGCGCCTTCGCGATATGGAAGTGGACAATGACACACTCGAGAATGCCGAGCGCATGATCAACTCGTCCCTCAAGGACATGGAAACGCGATACCACCAGGCCATGGAGCGCACTGTGCTGCTCGAGACGGAGCTGGAAGACAAGGCACGTCTCGAGACCGAGAACCAGCGGCTCAAGGACGAGCTGCGCGAACTGCGTGAGGAAGTCGCTGTGCTGCAACGCTCTGAAGCAACGCGCCAGGACCAAGGCGAACTTACGCTGAGTGACCTGGTAGTCGTCAAACCCCGTCCGGACCGCACTTCTGACGCAGTGAGCCCTCTGGAGCGACTTCGTGAGCACATGCAGCAGTTGCAGCAGCGCCTGCAGCGTGCGCAGACAGCAGGCGTTACATCTACCCATCTACAACGGTATCATTGGCAACGCAGCTCGATTCCTCGTCCGCGTTCCAGTATGTCGGCCAGCGGCAGCGCCGGTGCTCCTGCTTCACCAGCCGCGTGGCGTGCGCCCACACCGTCACGACCAGAGACGCCAGCAGATCGTCGCCCTGGCAGCTCGATTCCAGTGCCTGTGGGTGGCCTAAGCCGCTCTCAGTCACGCAGCCGACCGCCGTCGCGTCTCGTGCAAGAGGTACAACAATCGCCCGTCGGTCCCGTGCCCTTCGAGTTCATGGAGCACGATCCAGCCGCCTCACCGATGCGTCAAAGCTCACTGGGGAGGCGGCGTAGTCTGGGTGGAAGCAGTCTCAGCGGTATTCCTTTGCCGTCGCGCACGCCATCTCGACCCCCTTCTGCCTTGCGCTCGCCCACCAAAGTGCCGCGGCCCATCTCACCCAGCAAACGCTCCTCGGTCATGTCGCCGACGCCGTGGCGATAGTTATCGCTGGTTCACGTACATGGGCAGCAAGTGTGGATCGATGCGCCGCTCACTGCTGTAGCGTGCTGGCTGTGCGTAAGGATCTGCTCCAGCATGCACAGCATCGTGGGAGGTATCATAGGGCGCCGCATACGACGACATACCGTATGCGACCTCCGCCGAGGGCATCCCATGCTCGGGCATGGCATACGACGAAGGCTCGTTGCCATGCACCACAACTGCGAAACCACCTTGCGCTGGCTGAGCCGCGGCTGGAGGCTGCCCCGCTGACCCGCTGTACATGGAATATGCGACGCCTTGCGATGATACAGCATGTGGGACCGAAGCCAGCGGCGTCGGGGCTGGGCTCCAACCCCAGGCGGGATCGTGATCATATGAGTACATCGGGACATGCGATGCGTGGCGAGATGCATGGGAGCGATAGCTGTTGCCCATATGGTACAGGTGTCGCGTCTCGACTTTGGACGGTGACATATATGCTCGTGCATTGGCCCTGGCAAACGGCTCGGCGACCACATACGGGTCCTCCGGCGGCGGCGGCTCAGAGTACGCGCTGTCCTGCGCAACCGCATCCGCCTTGTTCGACGTGGTCGCAGCCACGGCAGCAGCAGTCGCAGTAGCAGCAACTGCGGCAGAAGCCGCAGTCTTGGCCGCGACCATGTCAGGCGGCTGCCATGGTTCTGTGAATGGCTCACCGGTGATGAAGGGGTGCAGCTTGGCCTGCTGCGGCGTCCAGCGCTCGAGGGGATTCAGATTCAAGAGGCCTGCGACAAAGTCGGTAAAAGCTGCACGGTTTGCCATTTCCTTCTCGGCATCCGATGCTCTACTGCTCCGCCGCGAAATGGGAGTGAGCCGTATGACTTCGGGCAGGGTCGTGCCGGGAAAGTACTGCTTGCTGGCCTGTTCCTGCACGCGATGCTCGCGCGAAAATTGTTCCATAGGCTTGAGCTGATACACCGTTCGGCCAAACGAGTCGGTATGCGCATTGAAAAACTCGTGGGTCTGACGGCCGCGCTCCAGCATGTACGCTGGTGGCATGCCAAGCATGCTTATAATACGACTCAGCTGGTTGTACTCGGACGTGCCGGGGAAAATGGGCAGACCAAGAAAGAGCTCGGCAGCAATGCACCCAAGCGACCACATGTCGATGGATGCTGTATATGGTAGGCCAAGAAGGACCTCGGGCGAGCGGTAAAAGCGACTCTGGATGTACGTGTACACGGTCTGCTCCTCGTGACATGCCGAGCCAAAGTCGACGAGCTTGATGGATGGCGCTTGCAGTGTTCGAAGAAGAATGTTCTCCGGCTTGAGATCACAATGTATGAGCCGTGCTTCTTTGAGTACCACGAGCGCATCAAGCAGCTGCATGATAAAAACGCGCACCAAGCTTGTGCTAAGTCCGCGAAACGAGTTTTGCTTGATGAGCTCATACAGATTCGATGACAGCAGCTCAAAGACCAAACACAGGTGCTTATGATGGATAAATGTGTCACGGAGCCGAAGTATATTGTGCCGGTCATTCGGATCCCAGTGCTGGTTCAGGGTCTCAAGGATAGTGACCTCCATCATACTCTGATTGAAGTAGGCAGGCTTGTTTTTGATGACTTTCACAGCCACAATCTCATGGGTGGACATGTTTTGGCACTTGACGACTTGGCCAAAGGTGCCCTGACCCAGCACATCGAGAATGAGGTAGCGATGTCCCTCTTCACTTCCGAGGTAGTCATTGACGTACAGGATATAGTCACTGTCCTCATTATCGTAGCCACTATTGTGCATCGGCTTACTTGGCTTGGTCAGGACACGTCGTGGATTAAATGCCAATTCGTAGACAAACGCCGGGTTGACGAGATGGTAAGTATGGTGCAAATATGATGTGAGAGCCTTGAGTGGACTCACAGAGCCACCTGCTGGATCTGCTCGACGCTGCTTCGCGCACAGTTGGCTGCAGTCTCGCATAGGTCGCAAATCATCCAGCGATTGAACCTGCCAGAATCCTTCAAACTGTGGCTGACCGGGCCGTTTCTTTACTAGTGAAACATTACTGTGCTGTGCCGCACTCGTGGAAGCCGTCGTCGTGCTCAAGGGCACACTGCGAGTTTGTCCATCCTCTGAGACGAGCGCTGTCTCGATGGACGAGCTGCCTGAGGATGACGTTGATGATGGCGAGGGCAAGTGTGTGCCCGAGGACGCCGATATATGCTCAGACGATGAAGACGCCGGTGTCATGGCATCTGACTCACGCATCATGCGTGCATATGCACTTGTATCGTGCGATAGGTCTAATGATGATACTTGGCTCGTGGATTCGTTAGCCGGCTCCGTCGGAGCATGCATGTTCTCGCTCTCGTCGTCGTGTTCAGAATACGTCTCTGCAAATTCATTCGACTGTGCGTCAGTCCACGCATTCGCGAGAGCCGAGTCGGCACTATCACGCGCCGACATTGGCATCTTAGCAGCTCCTAGGCTCTCGCCACACTGGACAGCGTGCCAAGGAGGTCCCTGCAATGCAAGCTACAAAAGGCCGTGTCAGCGCCCCTTATTTGCCCCGTGTCACACCCAATGTTATGTAAGCAAAATCGATGTGGCTTCTACGGCAGTGCAATGTAGCGGTGCAGGTGCGAAGGAATGGCCGATAGGAGCGACTTGCTCTCGAGCCACTTGCGACTAAACAGGCGCGTCTGGTAGCGTGCAGCACCATCGCAAATGATCGTCGCCACCTTGCTGCCCTTACCAAGCTTTTGAGCCATACGCGCAGCTGCGACCAGATTGAGAGCCGACGAGGCACCAATGTACAGACCCTCCTCATCGAGCATACGGAAGACCATAGCAATGCTAGCCTCATCCTCAATGTGCAGACTATTGTCGATCAGATCAATGTCTGGTTGTAGGTTGGATGTGAGACGGCCCTGGCCAATTCCCTCGGTGATTGAGCCGTTGCCTGTGCGCTCCATACGCTCGCGCTTGGTCTGTACGTACGTGTGCAGCACTGAGCCGGGCGGATCGGCAAGCCAGCACTGAACCTGGCCACCCGACACATCCTTTAGGTACCGCGTCGTACCAGCGAGTGTACCACCCGTACCGGTAGCACAGATGAAGCCATCTAGGCCAGTTTGACGTGTCTGCGCCCAGATCTCTGGACCTGTTGTCAGGATATGTGCCTCGCGGTTAGCCACATTGTCGAACTGGTTCGTCCACACCGCATTATCGAGTTTCTCGGCGTGGCGAGCAGCTTGGTGGTTGTAGTTCTGGGGATCGGCGAACGGCACAGCCGGCACGGGGTATACCTCAGCACCAAGCATACGCAGCAAGTTGATTTTCTCGGCTGATTGCGTGTTGGGCATGTAGATCACGCACTTGTAGCCGCGTGCACGACACACATGAGCAAGTCCAATGCCCGTGTTGCCAGCGGTACCCTCGACAATTGTGCCTCCAGGCTTGATGAGACCCTTCTTCTCAGCATCAAGAACAATATACAGGGCAGCACGGTCCTTCACGCTGCCTCCCGGCGTCATGAATTCGGCCTTGCCGTACACTTCGCAGCCCGTCTCCCTACTCAGCGAGTTGATCTTGATCAGAGGCGTGTTGCCGACCGCACCACACAGACCCGATACAGGACTCGTCAAAGGCGACGCACGCGTTGCGTACGTGCGCACAGCGTGCGGAAGCACGCGAGGCAGAGTTCGGAGGACTGAGGTCGACATGACAACGGATAAGTACGTCGAAGAACCGATCGAAGCGAGACCCCGCTCGATGCACGTGATTCCCGCTGGACTGGGCGGCTCGTGCGCCGAAATGGTGGAGAAAGCACATGAGATTGCATCTACGGACGAGTCCAGAGGTCAATAAACTCGTTCACTGGCATGGACACGAGGCGCTCGTGATCCGTTAGAAGCGAGAGAATCTTTTCTTTCTCAGCATCACTGTACATGCCGTCTAGGTGCTTTCGGAGCTTGCTCGCAATGAGGGGCACAGCTTCGTCGCGGCGACGAGCGTGCCCAACGGGGTAGTCAATAGCAATCTCGTCGATCTTGGTACCGTCATTGAGCTCGAGTGACACGGCATTTCCGATAGAGCGCTTCTCCGGCTCAAGGTACTCTTTCGTATAGCGGGGCTCCTCCTCCACTGTGGTCTTCTCACGCAGGGCATCAATGCGTGGATCCGCGGCGAATTCGTCTGTGTAGTCGCCTGGCTCCAAGCTGCCCTTAATGAGTGGGACAGCCACCATGTACTGAATACAGTGGTCACGATCAGCATAGTTGTTCAGCTTACCCTGCTTGCTGATGATGCGGATCGCTGCTTCCTGCGTACGGATCTTGATGCTCTTGATGTCGTCACTCGTCTTGCCCATCTCACGAAGTTTCGCATGCAGCTGCACTGCGGCCTCCACGGCCGTCTGAGCGTGAAATTCGGCTGGCACCAGCTTGAAAAGCACATTTTCCATCACGTACGACGTGTATGGGCGCTGGAACTGGAATTCTCGGCCTTTGAACAAGACATCGTAGAAACCCCATGTCTTGGCTGTCAGCACGGAGTTGTAGCCGCCTTCGCCACGTTGCACAAGCAGGGCGAGGTTCACGGCACGCGCACAGGCATCACCGGCCGCCCATGACTTGCGCGATCCAGCGTTCGGAGCATGGCGGTACGTGCGGAGCGACTGGCCATCGACAAAGGCGTGTGAGATCGCATCAATTGTCTGATCACGCGATAGGCCTAGCAGCTTGGATACAACAGCAGCACTGGCAACCTTGACCAGCACGACGTGGTCCAGGCCTACACGGTTGAAGCTGTTTTCAATGGCCATGTTTCCCTGGATTTCGTGCGCCTTGATGCATGCAGTCAGCACGTCGTTCACGGTCAGTGGCGCTTTGCCCTTGGCTACGTTCGTGCGAGAGACCCAGTCTGCGACAGCGAGAATGGCACCGAGATTGTCCGAGGGGTGTCCCCATTCGGCAGCGAGCCATGTGTCGTTGAAGTCTAGCCAGCGGATGAGCGCGCCATTGTTAAAGGCAGCGCGAATGGGGTCGAGCACGTAGTTGGTGCCGATGACATGGGCGCCATTCGGCACCGTCGTGCCCTCGACAACCGGGCCACACACCGCGCGCGGAGCAGGAAAGCGCAGAGCTTCAATACCACAGCCCAGTGAGTCCAATAGACACATACGGGCCGTATTGTAAGCGGTGCTGGACTTGATATCGTAGTTGTGGACATAATCGGCCATATCCTGCATCACTTGATCAGGCGGTGGGCGCACATTGCTTTCGCCTTTACCGACGCCCGCTGCAACAGCCATAGCACGAGCACAAGTGGCGGGGGCTGCACGAGGAACAAAACGTGTCGCCCTAAGAGCTCGGGTGGTCAAAGTCCAAGACATACCCTTTCCCGGACCGGAGCCTTGCGGGTTGTTTCCATGGGGATGGCACGTGATACGGAGACGTGGTTGTAGAGATCGGGGGTATAGGACGTAGAATGCAGCGTCTATGTAGCAGGGCTTTTTTGAGACTCGACTCTCAAGGGCGATATGTTGCCAGGCACGTCTCCGGACGGCGAGGTCCTTGTCTCGTTCGCCTGACGTGCACGTTGCAGAGCTTGTTTCTTTTTTTCGCGTCGCGTGCGATTCTTGGACGTCTTCGCTTCATCCTGTGCTGCTTGCATGGCACGCTTCTTATCGAACTCCTCTTGGGCTGCGGCTCGATCTGCTTCATATTTCATAGCATTAATGCGGTCAGATTCGTTTCTTCGTGTCATTTTGTATACATGAAACTCGCCACTGCCCACGCCGGAGCTGCTGCCTTGGACATGGGGCACCATGTCGGGGGGCGGCCGCACTCTGAATACCGGAGGCGGCGGCGATGGCAGCCGCATAGCACTTGCGGGATTATCAAAAAGCTGCTCAATATCCTGCGCCTGCTTTTCTGCAGGCGTCAGGTTGCGACGTCGCTTTATGTGCCTTTTTTCTGCAGACCATTCGTCATCACGGTCCATGGCTGGATCCTACGGGCTGCCAAGGTCGTTTTTCCCTCCACTCGACCCAGATCCACGTGTCCCTTTTTCCATCCACCACAATGGTACGTGTGCGTGTGAACCCCTAACGTGCTAGCCTTCAGCTCGAGATATCCATGCTCGCAACGAAAGGTTTGCTAAGAAGGCCCGTGATACGCAGGGTCTGCGCAATACATCGGGAAAGAACAAGCGCGGCCTTGTAAAGGCACCCGCGCAGGAATCAGAACAGCAGGAGCAGGTTCCTCGGGCCTCGCCTGCAGTCAGATACCTAGCTATATTCTTGATCTTTGTGCTGTTGGGAGGATGTATGTATACGGACACACTTACATGCAGTCGTTATGGAGATGCTGAGCCTTTTCATGCGTTCCTTCTCGCGCGTTTAATATCTGTTACATAGGCAGGGCAGGTTCGTTTCGCCGGCGGGCTCGTTGCGAGACGTGGCGCCATTCATCTACCGCCACATGTAATGCATCTTCGATGCTCACACGTCCGCTGAATAGATCGGACCACAAGTGTCCCGATGAACCCGCTTGGCGTGGCACCTGTTGCGGCAGACTCTCGTGGATAGGCCGGATCCAATTGGCTGCACCAGGATTGACAGTTGGTCCGCGAAGCAGCTTGTCAAGGCGCATGGATGTTGGTGGCTCTGGCGCCGTGTCGCGCGGCGCATCTTCTTGGTCCCAATGATCTTCTATCAGCTCGTCCCGCGAAACCGGCTGCTTCAAGGACGTTTTGTGGCCAAGCGTGCGCGTATTGGGACGCCAAGTCGGGTCGATCGCGGGCTCAGGGCGCTTCTGGAGCACAGGTCGATCGCGTGGCTTGGGCGCCTGTGTGCCACCGCGGTTGCGGCGCATATGCTGCAACTGGATCAAGTCGTCGATACCTGAGGCTCCCATGTCGCTGTTCATGGGCACGCCACGAGCTGGTCTTGCACGGTCAGCGGGGAAGAAGCGCAGAGACTTGGCGTCGACCTGCGTGACCGTCACACTTTCAGGCTGCGCAGATGAGCCGGCCTGCACGATGCCCTGGAGCGATCCATCCGCTTTGCGTTCCACAGCTTCAATAGTAGCATTCGGCGGGCGCCAGCGGCAGCTGTCAACGGGGATATAGAGATGTTCGCGCATCTGCACCGCATCGCCGGGCCACAAGCCGTTGCTTCGTCGGAGGGTGTGCACATCGGCGCCGTACCGCAGAGCAATACCTTCCAGCGTATCTGTTTCAACAACGGGATGGACCATGACCTGAATGGTCGAGCTTGTTCGCCGTGGGACCTTGGGCACAGCCTCTGCCATACTGCCGTGCTCGGCTGTGGTGCGGTGGTGGCGCGGCGGGGGAGTAGATGGGCCGGCGGCGCTTTCTTTGAGTCCAAGCCAGCTTTCGAGGCGGTCCAGCGCATTTTTTGTGTATGGCTGAGAGTGTCCCTTGGTCTCTCCGCCGTCCAAAGCGGAGCGCTCAGGAGCAGCTCGGGTATCCATCGGGTCAATATCTTCATCCAAAGCCCATACCTGGGCGCCTGGCTCAGTATGTTTTTGTGCATGCGCGCCGCGTGCCGTAAGAGTATGCGCGCGGCGCTGGTGCCATGGCACAGAGGAGGCCATGCTGGGCGAGTCGCGCCAAGAATCAACGACGCCGACACGTTTTTCTTTCGGCTGCTGGCCTCTCCTTCACCGCCCGATTGGTGCGGCGAGGCTATGTGGAGGACCCCAAGACTGGCTCGTGCGTCCAGTGCCATCACCAAAGACCGACTATGAAAGCTGTGGACTGGAGACGGGCGAGCGCGTGGAGCCCGTGAGCAGCTGCTGGTGCAATCCATTGGCAGACTCTTCGCTGCGCATGTGCAGCATGTACACGACGCCAGTGAGGCGACCATAGTCGGAGAGCTCGACAGCGAGGCCGGTTCGTCCGACGCGCTGCACTGCAATGGGCAGGATAATCGAGGAGATGATCGTCTTTTTGTCATTTTCCACCACGAGCTGATTCGTGTTAGATGGACGCAAATGGTATAAACGCAGACGCGCTGGGCCAAGAGCGCGCCATTGCGCATAGCTGTGTTTCAGAAACACTTTGCACCGCATCTGCGCGCAAAGATTGAACGATTGAGCCTCGTGTGCCAGCATCCTTCGCGCGTTTGCCACGTCATTGTCGTTTTCTTCGTCGTCAGGCTCATGCATCCATTCATTCGAGTTCCGCTGTGGTTTGCTCCGATTCATCTGCGAGGGCAGAACCGCACCGTTGCCCTGGATATGCTCACCCAGCTGCGATTGCGACGCCGACCGACTCAGTGCCCGGGGAGGCTGTGGCGGGCTGCTCGACGCTGACGCCGACGCAGCAGGCACAGGTACAGTAGCTGTCCGGATAGGGTTCCGCACAAAAAGTGGCGATCGGCGCTGCTCAGGCCCCGGCGACTGTGGTATCATGTTGCCCATGGCCTTCTCACTTGCGCTGCCGAACGACATGGCCGTGGAGCCACCAGGCCGCGTCGCATCATCTGGACGCTGCAACATCGAGTCTGGAGTATCAAGACGACGCGGAATGCGCGGGAAGGAGTCTTGTGATGCCAGCGAATTGGCTCGTGTCGGCAGTTCGGGCGATAGGGGCGGCGAGACAAAACTGATGTCTTGTTCTGCTAGAGGCACACCCGGCAAGTTGGCATTCGTGATGGTGTGTGGCAACAACGGCGGTAGGGCAGGTGGCCGGACTGCCTTGTTCTGCGCCGAGGTAAAGGGTGTGCCTATGCTCGGCCGCGGTACGGTTGATTCCTGGCCAGTCCGCACGTTCTGAGCCGTAGGATGAAAAGAGGCTGAAGAGGTCGGCGGTGACGAGGCACTGGACACGGGCACCGCGCTGGGCGCCGATAAAGGCGGTGCGGGTCTGGCCGCCATGCCCAATCCGCTGTGCACCAAAGACGGTGCCGGAGCCGGTTCATGTCGAGTGCTTTGAGCACCTGGTGTTCCTGGCACGAGAGCATCGGGTAATATCGGTGGGCGAACCATGCTAGGCGTACCCGGCTGAGCGGCCTGAGCTGGACGGCTCGACTGACCCGACGGCACGAGGGGCTGAGGAGGACGAGCCGGGGAAGACAAAGGCGCAGGGACCTTGGAAGGCTGATTTAGCGTCTGAGATCGCGCTGGTGGACGACTTGTCATCTGGCTCGGCATCGGTGCCGCGATCTGAGGAGCAGACTTTGATGGCGACGGGGATTGGTTCTGGTGAGGCCGCAGGTGTCCACTAAAGGACTTACACGCACTCAACGCCTGAAGCCATTCATGCTTACGCTCCGTCGAAGCGAGGTGTATTACCATGCTTACTCGGTTCATGATCGACAAACGCACACAGGCTGGTCCCCAACGAGTGTCATCGAACGCGTCAATGAACCGGCCTGACAAGGGAGGGAATATAAGCTTGATGTCAGGAGCACCTGGAGGAGACAGCGCCACGTCCTCAGCCACGAGAATCAAGTCCGTGAGCAGAATCAAGCGAGCATGCTGAATCATCAGGGGCTTGCCTTGAGCAGGCAGGATTTCAAGCTTGGCTCCGTCTGTCAAGCGAAGTGCGCGCTCGAATGACAAGCCAGGCAACACCAATTGTAGGCGGCAGTTTTTGGGCTCCATCGTGAAGATATCGACTGTGTGAGTCGAATCAATGCGGGTCTGCATCTGATCCAGCGACTGCAAAAGGATGGAAGAAGTGATTGACTGTGCGGATTGGGTCCATGGCGGCACAGTACCTTCATGCGGTGGCACGAGGGCCCTGCCCTTCACGGGAGATACAGGCGACATGAGTCTTGGCTCGGTGGGGAGTGGCGACGAAGTGGACACCAATCCTTTTTGGTTGGCGGGTATGGAGCCCAGCGATGACTTTTGGCGTTGTGCCCGTTGATTCAACGCATCCAGCTTTTCGTTAGCAGTAAGAAGGAGTGTGTGATCTGAGCGACCAGGCTGTGCGTTCCGCAAAAGTCGACCGTACAGCTTTTTGTAAAACACTAGTCGTAGGATCGGCAATTCAAAGAACCTGTCGAGCGTCCATCCGGTGGGGTAATCGTTGCGAGGAATTTGTCGATTCACATTCTGAAGAACGGACGGAAGGCGTACATGATGGGCAATGTCGGGGCGCGTGTCGAGATGGGGCGTGTAGACGTCAATATAATGAGAGTAGGGGGGCTGGAGCGTGTCAATCCAGTGCATCAGTAGATTACCGAGGCCTTTGGGCGAGGACGGATTGGGGCCAATCTCTTGCAATGCACGCAGAAACTCGCTGTTGGTACGGAACACGGTATGCAAAGCACGAAACATGGCATCGACGTCCTTGGCTGGCAGGTCTTTGGGGTTCCATGCGGCTGCCACGCGATGAAGCGTGATTCCGAGCTCATGCACATAGCGCGTTTCTGTCGAGATGAGCTCGCCCAGAGGGTTGGTGCGCCTACGCTGCAGGGGCGCGTCGGGATTCGCGCGTGAGTCCTGTGGAAGCATGCCATTGGACGTGCTTGGGGCGGTGGATGGCGCGGGGCGGAGCGGCGCCAGCGTTGGTGCCGGAGCGCCGGTTCCCGAACCTCCTGACATGAAGCCGAGCTTTTACCAGGACCACGGCGTGCAAATGTAATGCGTTTAGATACACGAGCCTGGATGGGCCGTAACGAGAAAAAGACGCTAAGCGCTCGCCAGACGAAAGCGCGAAGCACCCACGCTGCGAATGCCACGGGCTTTTTTTAAGAACGAATCAAAAGGCGTCATTTTGTCGAATAAGCTTGCGAGCATGCGCGTGTGGCCTGCAGTGTGCTGCACGACACACGCTTGTAGGTCGTTCGCAGGGACGAGACCCTCAAGAGTGACGGGCGACATCTACAGACTTCAGGGGCGTGGGGGACACAGGAGGTTGAGGAGTTGCTCAGCTTCCCATGCGCCTGTCCAATAGCGAACCATGCACTGCACGCCGCCCTCCTGGAGGATCCGCCGGGCCAGGCCACGGTTCCGACGGACGAATGCTACGTCGTTCGGGCCGAGACGCTTGACGGGGCAGAAGTCGTTTCCACCGTCGCCGACATAGACAATGCGCTCGTACTTGCGGTCGGCATGGCGCTGCTTAAATGCGTCAAGCTCATCACCCTTGCACATGTTCGCACTGCATCCTACCTTGCACGCATGCTGTGGCCCGTCTGGCGAGATGCGTCGCCGCAGACGCAGCAGTCCATTGGGCTCCCAGTGCGCAGGATTCGTGACAATTTCTGTAAAGAGAGGTGGCTCGGCGAGGCCCTTGCTTGGCAGAATCGTATGAATATATACTTCATTCGAGTTGGAAAGAAGGAGAAAGTCGGTGCCATGGTGATGGGACTGCAGCGAGCGCACGCCGCGGATCATGGCGGGGTGCATAGGCATGGCCCGTAGAGCTTCTTGAATGGCCTCAGGCGTGTGTCCCTCTTTGTGCAGCTCTTCCAATAGGTAGGCGCACATGTCAGTGAATTGCATGGTCGAAATCTTTTGGACAAATTCGATGCGCAGTCGGGGTGACAAGAGCTCGTGAATCCATCGATCCGTGTCCTGGTCCGCGAGAGACCAGTCAAAGTCAAATACGACTAGCTGCGAAGACACGGGTGGGAGTGCGTCAAAATCTAATGGTGGGTCTTCTAACACCACGGAATGCACAGCCAATGTCTTTTGATCGACCATGCTCCGAGACCGCCGACAATCGTCGTACGACGTACCTGACTCAGCGCGCTGCGCGCCAGCCGACCGCCAAGCGCTCAGGCTGCCTATATGCTGACTAATCAACGTCTCTTATCAGACCGCCGTCCAACCTTGTTCGACGACGACGTCGCTTCTCATCGCGCGGTCGGGCGTCATGCCACTTGACCTAGATGCGTGCATCGAGAAGCTGATGAACAAGCAGCTGCTTGTCGGAACGCTCATCAAAGAAATTTGCGAGAAGACCAAGGAGCTATTGATGATGGAAAGTAACGTCGTGCACATTAGTGCGCCCGTGACCGTAGTGGGCGATATTCATGGGCAATTTTACGATCTGCTCGAGATATTTCGTATTGGTGGCGATGTACCAAACACGAACTACTTGTTCTTGGGAGACTATGTGGACCGCGGCCTCTTTTCCGTCGAAACGATCTCGTTACTAACGTGCCTCAAGCTGCGCTACCCTCACCGTGTCCATCTTGTGCGTGGCAACCACGAAAGCCGTGCCGTCACGCAGACATACGGGTTTTATGCAGAGTGCACACGCAAGTACCCTGACTCCAACGTGTGGCAGTACTTTACCGACATGTTTGACTTCCTTACCTTATCTGTGGTTGTGGACAACGACATTTTCTGCGTCCACGGCGGCTTGTCGCCGTCGATCCACTACATCGACCAGATCAAAATTCTCGATCGGTTCCGCGAGATCCCGCATGAGGGTGCTATGGCCGACCTTGTATGGTCGGATCCGGATCCCGATAAAGAGGAATTTGCTATCTCGCCCCGTGGTGCCGGCTACACGTTTGGCGCGTCGGTCGTGCGGCATTTCCTGCAATGTAATCGCATGTCTCATATTCTCCGCGCACACCAGCTGTGTATGGAGGGCTACAATGTGCTCTACGATGATCTGCTGAGCACAGTGTGGTCTGCCCCCAACTACTGCTATCGGTGCGGCAATCTCGCGTCTATACTGGAGGTCGGGCCCAATGGCTCGCGGCACTTTAATACGTTCGAAGCCGCACCTGAAAATGAACACGATGGACCGCTGCAGGCGGCACATACCCATAGCGAGACGGTTGAGTACTTTTTGTAATGATACCCTACAAGCGTGCGTGTGCATCGCGCTCAATACGTGATAGAGCGCTGTCTACATTTGGATTTTGACAGAGCTCAGCGGCCCAAGCTGGTTCATCCAGTGCGACAGTTCCAAGTGCTTTGACTTGCTCGTCCAGCATGTGCAAAAGTAGCTCCTGTACAACCTTCATAGAATGGGGTATGGATAGCCCCGAAATGATGGGTGAAAAGCGCTGCCACAGAACCAGGTATGTAAAGGCGTTGGGCTCTACGCGCCATTTTGCAAAGAGCTGCACCGTATACCACGCACCAGGGAAATCGTTGGTCCACAGCATCGCACGTAACATAGCATTCAATAGGGACTGTCCTTTCGTTGCAATGTATTGCTGCGACGAAGACTTGGTCGCAAGCTCGACGCAGTGTGACAAGACTCCTCGGACCGTGACGATGTCCACACCTTGAACAGTTTGAAATAGCTTGCGATCCAACGGCATCAGCGATGTAGGCGACATGTGATGAGAAGCATCAGTGGCATACAAGTTACATACTGAAGTTACGGTCGCCACATGCATGCGCTTTCCTCGCACAGATTTACGTCCAGTCATTGGCCTCTGGACGCGTTGTGCAACTGAACCAGGACCGCGCTCCATCGATAGTGATTCCAGGGCCAGCGATTTGCTGCGCTGAAGATGAGCAAATCCTGCCTCAAAACTGGTGAGAAAGTTGAGGAGCGATACACCCATTACGACGCCATCTCCGCGCATAGCGTCGATCACATCGTACACGACAGCGGCTTTAAACGAGACTTTGAGCCGCTCTGCTTGTATCTCATGCCGCAACTTCTCAGAACGCGATATGTTGGCTGAATACGCACGAATACCCTCGAAGCTGGAGACGCCATGGACAAAGGTATGGTACGGCGACGCCGTGTTTTGAGGCGGTGTCAAATCCATGGACTTGAGCTTCGGAGCAAGTTTTTGCATGACGCGAAACCATTCAAGCCAGATGCGAGACCTAACTAAATCACCATTAAGGGCATATGCACGGATGATGGCACTCCAAACGACGGTATGACTGCTCCAAGCATTGTGCAAAGGGACATCGATGGGTATATGCGATGGATTCGTAAGGCGGCGCAGCCATGAAAGATGACTTCGTCGAAACTGCGAAGCCAACATGCGCATACGATACATGCCGCCATGCCGTAAGGCGTAGTCACGAAGAAAACGATCGCCTTTGTGCGGCTCAGATGCTCGACCATATGCAATAACGATACTTGCAATGACACTGCTGGTATATTCCGTTGGCGGGCGCTTCATGAAGTCAGAGATTACAATGCGAATAAACCTGAGAAGGGCAGTCCCATGCAAATGCTTCGAGAGTCTTGCTATGAGAGCGCTGAGTGCAGGGCAGGGCAATGGAATCCGAGCAGCTGTACACGCATCGTACAAATTTGCCAGTTTGTACGGAAGAGAGCCCTTTTTTCTCTTGCCGAGGCCACGGTCCTCCGAATACGCCACACGTTTGTGCAGTAAAAGAATAAGGGAGCCCAACGCGTCACACAGCTGGGGGGACGAAGGCTCGCATACGCCCACAGATGGCGCCAAAGTCATTTGCCGTAGCAAGAAAAAAACAGGTTTCATCTGGTTCGTGTATATGTACGTCTGAGCGAGAGAATACATAACATGTAAGGGGTGAGGCGATTTATTGTACACTGAAGCAAAGTAGGCGACATGCATCATCGAAAAAACATCGCTCGGACGCACATTCGATGAAGGCACATGGGCAGGGAGATTGAGCTGGAGCGAATTCGATAAGCGCGGTTTCGCATGGGCGGCAGCCGCACGAAGCGTCTGTATCATGCGCTGGGCTGTGTGGTTCCGCCTACGGATCCTTGACTAGGTGCGCCGAGCTGAATGTCGCTGGCACGTGACGGCAAAAAAATGGGACGATGGCGCTGAGCGAGGATGCAAGCTTACGACGTCGGAGCTTGAAGATGGCGGCGCCCAAAGAAATTGATTTTTTGGCGTTGGATGATGATGCCATTGAGCAAATAGCTCCGCCACCACGTCGTTCTGCTGGTGTGACGGATGAGGATCACGAGGATGATGCCGCGTTCATCGCGGCTGCTGCACAAAAGCACAATGTCAAGGCTGGCACTCAGGTGGCTAAACAGGCCCACAAGAGCAAGGCCAAGGTGGCAAGTGGCATTGTAAGTGGTGGTGGCAGTTTTCAGAGTATGGGACTGCATCCATCTTTGCTGCGCTCGCTGCTGCTACGTGGCTTCACGACGCCCACACCCATTCAGCGCCGTGCCATCCCAGCGATCATGGCGCAGCCGCCGCAGGATGTCGTTGGGATGGCCCGCACGGGTTCTGGCAAGACGCTTTCATACATTGTCCCGCTACTTCACCGCTTGAATGGCCGCCACTCGACGTCATTTGGTATTAAATCGCTGATTCTGTGCCCCTCGCGTGAATTGGCCTTCCAGATCCTCAAAGTCGGCAAAGACCTGGCGCGTGGATGGCGCTCTGATGGTGATGCGCATACTGATGCGATTCGATGGTCAGTTATCGTCGGTGGTGAGGGCCTTGATGAGCAATTCGCTATGATGACAGCAAATCCAGATGTGGTCATTGGCACGCCCGGCCGTCTGCTGCATCTGGTCGTGGAAATGAATTTGGATCTCAAGTCGGTGGAGTATGTGGTGTTTGATGAGGCTGATCGGCTCTTTGAAATGGGCTTTGCTGATCAAATGGAAGAGTTGCTTCGACGACTGCCGTCCACGCGCCAGACGCTCTTGTTCAGTGCGACGCTACCCAAGAGCCTTGTCGAGTTTGCGCGGGCAGGACTCGAAGCGAATCCCAAGCTGATCCGCCTGGATGCGGACAGCAAAATTAGTCCTGATCTGCGGATGGCCTTCTTTAGCATCAAGCCGCTCGATAAGGATGCGGCGCTTCTCCTCCTTCTTCGCGATGTGATCCAGGTACCAACAGGCAGTCAGACCATGGATGCAGACGCCTCTAAGAAGCGGAAACGCGCCCATGCCGTGGACCAACTCAAGCCTTATCAGACCATTATTTTTTGTGCGACCAAGCACCATGTCGAATACCTGCTTCTCGTCCTGACGACCATGGGCTATGCTTGCTCGCACATCTACTCGTCGCTTGACCAAGCGGCACGCTCGATTCAAATGAATCAGTTCCGATCTGGACAGACGTCTTTGCTGATTGTAACAGATTTGGCTGCGCGTGGTATTGACTTGCCCGTATTGGAGCATGTGATCAACTATGATTTCCCGCCGCAGCCCCGCATTTTTGTGCACCGCGTTGGACGTACAGCCCGCGCTGGACGCCGAGGATGGGCGTGGAGTCTGTGCACGCATACCGAGCTGCCCTACCTGTGTGACTTGCAGCTGTTCCTGGCCCGCCCGATCGTGTCTTCTCATGTGGTGCGCGCTGACGAGCCACACGATTTGCACGCGTCGCTCGTGCTTGGTACATTTCCGCGTGAGACTCTGGATGAAGAGAGCGAGTCGATTCGACATGCCATGCATGAATCCTCGACGACAGCCACCGCATACGACGGTCTTTTGGGTGTGGTCAAACGTGCGCACAGCATGTACATGCGCTCTCAACCGAAGGCCAGTGCCGAAAGTTATCGCCGCACCAAAGACATGCTCAAAGACGCTGAGCGCAGTGCGGTAGCTGGCATTTCAAGTCAGGGATGGGCTCTGGCTGGACATGCGCTCGAGGCACAAGGCGTCCACGATATCTTGCAGCGCCCTGAAAAGTACCAGCTCCAGCTCCGCGAGGACGCAGCACGGCGTGCGCGCACGCACGATGACCCACTTGCAGGCGCGCGTGCTGCGATGCTCGCCAAGGTGAATGCGTTCCGACCGGGTGAGACAGTGTTTGAAATGGGGGCGCATGGCCAACACATGCCACTCGCCCGGCTCATGCAGGACCGACGTCGGACACTACATACCAAGCAGCGCCGCGCACGCATGATTGAGTCAGCCAAGCGCGGCGGCGAACACGAAGAAGAGGCAGAGGTGCAAGCTACGGCTCCGGCGGATCTCGCTGACGAAGACGACATTGCCTCCGTTTTTGATACAGGCCGCGATTTCCGTGATCCGTCCACCTACCTCCACTATGAACAAAAGGGAGCCGCGGAAGAAAAGGGCTACTCGTTCCTGGACCAGGCTCGCCGCGTCACCGTCGATATGGCTGGCGACGATGTCGGTCCTGCGCCGGCTGCGCAGCGTGTAAACCCGCAGCGCTGGGATACGAAGAAGAAGAAGTTTGTGATGGGCGACGGCACTGGTGCCGACAACCAAAAGCTCATTCGATCCGAGACAGGTCTCAAGCTACCTGCCAGCTACCGCAGTGGACGCTTTGATGAATGGCAGCGCGAACAACAGGTGGCACTGCCGCATGTGGGTCAGGATGAAAGTGCTATGCCAGCGACGACGCGCCGCATGGCTGCGTCCGTGCAGCGCGGTGGTCCACACCGTCCAGGCCGCCGCTTCCATACGCAGACCAAGGCACCCAAGCCTCTTGATAAGCTGCAGTATGGCTATAAGCGCAAGCTCAAGGAGCGTCAGCGTAAGCAGGGAAGCGGTGCGGAAGCCAAGAACGAGCTCAAGAGTGCTGACCAAATCTACCGCGACCGCGAGACACGTGCCAAGCGGCTAGCGAAGAACGCGCGTCCTTCGAAAAAGAAACCAAAGCAGTAACTAGATAGCATGTACATACGCAGTGAATGCATCCAGCAGTGCACACGCGGTCTCGTAGCTTAGCACATGCGCAGGGCAACGTAGGGCCAGAGACAGGGTATCGTTATCGGCGTACGCGTCCACAGCGATGCTCGCTGCCGAATATGGTTCGAGGCCCTCCCAAGTCTCGAGACTCGAAAAAGCACACAGGGGCGGAGGTGCGATTAGACGGTCGTCGTCCACGTCCGAGCACGGTGTGAGCAGAGACGGCGTGGATGCCGGCGGTGACGGGCCGAGTACGTTGAGCAGGGTATTGAAGCGAGCTGAGGCAGGCATAGCAAGGGCCTGGTGAATGTCGCCCAACGACACTTGTTCTAGCGGAACTCGCTCGGCGAGGGTCTTTTGGACGTGCTTGGCCATGTCCTTTGTATCAGCGTGCCATGGGACGACCATCGGCAGTACATTCAGGCATGGCAAAGCCGCTGTAGAGAGGTCCAGAGGTGGGATCGATCGTGCTGCTTGATACAAACCGAGCACCGGCATATCTGTGCGTAATGTATCGTGCAATACAGAGGCCCAAGCAGCAATGATGCCAGAAGACAAGGAGACGTGCTGTTCAGCGAGCGTCGAGCGAATGTGCCCTAGGCGCGGGACGACGTGGCGGCGATGCACAAACGTGTAGGTGGGCAGGGGTGGGGCGTCCAGTGTGCCGACGAACGAGGGTGGCGCATAGCTGTAGCTGGCCCAGTGGCGCTGCACGGCCTGCTTGTCTGTCCGGGCAGCCACGGTGAGCAAATCGTCCATGTTAGCCGTCACATGGATGTCTGTTGCTCGGTATAGCGCTTCCAAGTCACGCACCAACATGCCAAGAGCCACAGCGTCATACATGCCATGGAATAGTGTCAGGACAACGTGATCCGTGCCATGCAATGCACGGACTACATCCATCGCACACCACGGGGTAGGAAGTGACCACGTCCGTTCGCGATGCACCACCTGTTTGACACCTTCGTCGGCATGTGGCACGACATGCGTATGCATAGGCTGTGTGCCTTTCACGACGACTTGGACCAGGTGTGACTGAAGGCAGCTGAACACGGTGCGCAGCACTTCATGGCTCTCTTGCAGCCGAATCCAAGCCAGCTCGAGGCGGCCGACATCCAGCGTGTCCGAAGCGCGATACACCAACGAAAAAATGCCATTCCGGTAGCGGGAGTGCACCAAGGTAGCAATATGCTGAGCCTGACCAGCCGTGACGCGCCGCACAGCTTGCACGTCATCTCGGCCCAGTGCCGCGGCTGCCTCGGCCACCGACACGGGCGCTGTTACCCGCACATCATCCATTTGGGTCTGCGTACGGTGAAGGAAGGACGCAGCGACCGTCATGGGCGTACCACCCGCCAGGTCACTGACATGCAACGGCAGACCCTGCATGCGTGCACGCGCCACGATTTGAATGGCGGCCATCGAGTCGAGCCCAAGGGCCAAAAGGGGCGTGTGAGCCTGAATATCGATGGCAGGCACGCCTGCCACGGTTGCCATGACAGAGCGCACACGATGCAGTATGTCGGACGGCACGCTCAGGTCAGTCGAGTTGCGTGGCGGAAGGTCCACATGCTCCACGGTACGCATAGCATGCGGGTCGGTGGCCATGTGGCGCACTATTGCGCTCATACGATGCAAAAGCTCATCTAGACGCGCAGCATCAGCGAGGGTCGTGCGTGCCGTCGCTGATAGGACCAGCGTAGAAGGCCTCTGCTGGAACTCAACATTAAGAGCGTACTGCACGCCATCCTCGATAGACAGCTCCATGGGCTGAAGATGAGCACGGGAAGACGTCTCTGTATGAAGCTGCACGTCCAGCAAAGCATCCAGGAGGGGGGCAGTCGATGCATGCGTTCGCTGGTGAGCAGCAGCAATAGACCGCAGGGATGCATGACGGTGTGGACGTGCGGCATCGATAGCGCACTGCAGCTGCTGGAGCTGAACATCGAAGGGCGCACGCTGCAACAGAACACGCGTGGGCGTAGTATTGAGCATGGGACCCAGCACGTCGACCGCATCGTGCATATCCGTGCGCAGGCTCAGCACCTGACCAAAGCAGACGTCAGGTGTATGCATGCATTCGGCTAACAGGTAGGCGAATGCCAGCGTCGCGAGTGTGTGCATCGACACACCGACGCGCCGGCACATGTCTTCCGCATCACGCGTCTGAATGTGGGTATCGATCACACACGAGATGGCCGCATGGGATGTATGCTCAGCCAGTGGCCGAGGTGTGTATCCACGAAGCGTGTCGAGCCAAAAGGGTACATGGGCCTCGCCTGAGCACAGGTGCGGCACACACGTTGAAAAGGGAGGCCTTGGGTCGCTCCCTGCACCGTCCAAGGCAGCGTCCACATCATCCCATAGCAATTCCAAGCCATGCGCATCATAGAGGGCATGGTGCAGTACCCACAGACCCACCACGCCGAGCTCATCAGAGAACACGTGTAGCGTGTGGGGATGCTCTGGATCGCAGGCGGCACGAGCCGAGGGAAGTACTCGATCCAGACAGTTCGGGCCATGCACGACGACGGGCGGCGTCCGTTCGTCGTGCACCACCTGCACCCATGGCACTTCACGCGACGAGTGCGCATGGAACGAAGTACGCAGCATCGCGTGCTGCTGCACCACAGTAGCCCATGCCTTGACGAGCGCATCCACGGAGCAGTCCACACGGAACACGTGTGTATGAATGTACAAGTCGCCCTCACTCGCTGTCGACTGAGCCAACATGCCTGACTGAAGCGGCGTACAAGGCAAGGCGTTCGGAACATACGCCGCTGCCGAGGCACGCAGCGCCTCGTAGGCGTGCATGTCATCTGACGACCCACCCGCTTCATCCAGAGCTGCGGCAAGCCGCGCAGGCGTTGCATGCGCCAGCAGCTCACTTACGGTAAGTGACATGCCATGCAGTCGCAGCACCTTGACAAGGCGAATCGCCGAGAGCGAATCAATGCCGAGGGCATAAAACGAGGCATCTCGATCGACGTCGGCGACGGGTACTTGAAGAAATGCGGCCAGATGCTGCATCAGAGCTGTCTCGGTTGCTGAGCTGCGTCGCGTACTGGGTGCATTACCTGCGTCGTGCAGACGTTGAGGATCCATGGCTTGGTACATACCGGCAAGACGCTTCACATCCACCTTATTGTTCGGCGTGAGTGGTAGAGCCGACGTAAGTACGAGCGTGTGAGCAGGCACCATAAAGGGCGCCAAGCGCCTCTGGGCGCCATGGACGACGCGCTGAGCATACGCTCGGGCCTCGGCATCTGTGCGCACGCCCACGTCGTCTGACAGCGTGCGCGATTGATCGAGCGCAAGGAACGCCACGAGCTGACGCGAGGCGTGCGCAGGATGCTGAAGATACTGCACGCACGCATCAGCCACACCTGCTTCGAGTTGGAGCTCATGGGCAATTTCATCGAGCTCCACGCGCTGTCCATTCACCTTGACTTGGCCCCGCTCCATACGGCCCAGGCACTCGACACGGCCATCAGCGAGCAGACGACCGCGGTCGCCCGTGCGATACACACGCTGGCCATTGGGTAGCATGAAGAACTTGGCGGCCGTCAGATCAGGCGCCCCCACATACCCATCGGCCACCTGTGGACCACCGACGACAATCTCACCCACGGCGCCTGTATACGCAGCAGTAAAAGAGTCGCGTCCGCAAATGTAGAGCGCTGTTGCTGGATACACGTCACCGACAACGGAGCGGCGCGTTTGGCCATCGACAAAGCCGAGCGTATTGCCAATCGTGCCTTCCGTGGGACCGTAGGCATTGATGAGGCGGTGGGGCGGCGCGCCCCAGGCACGCACCACGCGCTCGTCGATCACGTCACCACCACTCATGAGCCACTCAAGGGGCGGCACATGATCTGGATGCACGAGCGCAGCCAGGGCGGCTGGGAGGTCCGCCATCGTGATTCGCAGAGCACGGAAAGCTGCTTCGAGGTCTGTCAGGAGGACGTCCTTAGGTGCCGTGGCGACACTGAATCCAAGGCCCAGTGGCAAGCATACTTCAAAGAGGGAAACGTCAAAGCCCGGCGAGGCCAGTTGCAGCAGCCGCGATGCACGCGTGTGCGGAAGCAGACGCTCCCATGACAGGAGGGCGGCGGCCAGCGCACGGTGTGAGACTTGCACGCCTTTGGGCTTGCCTGTCGAGCCAGACGTGAACAGGATGTACGAGGGTACATCCAATCGCGGGACTGTGGGTAGCCATGCAGAGTCCTGGCGCAGCTGGGCAAGCGTATACCGCGGCAAGGGCACGGCAAGGGATGTATCGTGCGTCACCAACGTGCCAGCTCCGACCACTTGAATCATGTACTGCAGGCGCTCCAGAGGCAGCGTCGGATCCAATGGCACATAGACCTTGTGAGCCTTCCAGGCCGCCAACAATACGATGTAGAGATCAATGCACCGCGGCAAGTGCACGTACACGGCTGGATCTTGGGACGCAGCGAGGTGCGCTGCATACCGACTTGAAAGGGTATCGAGCTCGCGGTACGAAAGCACCGTCGCTTCATACGGCTCGATGGATGACGCAAACGTAAGAGCCGTTGCATCGGGCGTGTCTTGTGCATGGCGCGCAAAGCGGGCGAGCAACGTATCAGATACGTCTGGCTCAAGCGGCTTGGGATATACGGCAGCACACAGCGACGCTTCACACGCACCGCCTTCCAGTAGGAGTCGCAGGCTGTCTTCCAGCTGGCGCGCGAACAAGTCTGCGTGCTCATACGGCATGCGATCAGGGGCAAAGGTCGCTTCCAGCACGAGCGTATCGCGAGCCTCGTCGGCCGTCACTTGCAGTGCGTATACAAAGTCGTTGGCCATGTTTGAGTCCAGTGCACCAATACCCGGTGGCAGTGCCTTCGGCGCGCTCGGTGCAGGCATGAACGAAAACAGCACGTCAAAGAGCGACGTGTCCATACCCAAGGCATGCGCCACCTCAGTGAGATGCACAAACTGATGATGCAAGGCGCTCACCAACTGGGCGTGCACGGCATGCACATCGCCATGTCGAGCCTGCCAACGGAATGGCACGGTAGTGATGCATGGGCCATGCGCCCTCGCGTGACGTGGATCGGCCATGCGACCGCTAAGGACCACACCCAAGGTGGCTTCGTCTTCCCCTGCGTACGCGGCGAGCAACGAAGCAAAGGTATGGAGCACAAGGGCTTGGAGCGTGCTTTTTTGCGTGCGTGCATGCGCATGCAAGTCACGAAGCGATACGCGCTTCATGGTATGCACATGTGTCTTTGTGGGCGCAGCTGCGGCGTAGCGGCCGGTCAAGTTGGGCATGGGTGTGCGAATCATACCTTGCAGGACATCCGTGTAATGCTTGGCATTCATAGGTGCCGTGCGACTGGCTAGGCGCACGACGTCGTCAAAGGTATCAGGCGCGCGCTCACCACGAACGGCATCGATGAGCAAGTCGAGCGACGCAGCATCGTACAAGGCGTGGTGCATACTCAGGCACAGGACATCGTCGTATAAAACAAGACGCACGGGCGGGCACGATTCGACACGCGCAAGTATATCATCAGCCACCTGATCGCATGCTTCTTGCGTGCAGCATCCATCCACCACGGATTCAATGGTCGGAAGCGACTCGAGGACGTCCATGGTGAGACGTGGATCGGTATGGAACACGGTACGGTAGATGGCGTAGTGTGCCAGCGCATCACGCCACTGCCTGAGAACCTGCTGTCGATCTGCATCGGGTGTCAAGTGCAAGCGCACATGATGGACATAGAGCCGCTGCGCTGGAGATGCCAGAGACTGGGCCAATGTGGCACACTGCAATGGCAAAGGCGCCTGACTTGCCTCCACTTCCCCCACCTCGGCATGCTGACATCGTAAGAAGCCGGCCAACGTCGGCTCGGTCATGAGGGACGAGATGCTGATGCCAGCCACGCCCTCGTCTTCCAGTGCCTGCGCGAGTTTGACGGCCGCGAGACTATCGAGACCCACGCCAAAGAGGTCCGTGTGCATACCGATCGCATCGAGACGCAGTACTCGCTGTACGGCGCGAGCCGCAGCGCATTCCATGGGCGTTCGAGGTGGCGTGTGATCGACAAGGGCATCGCGCGGCATGGCTGCGTATAGGCTGCGCAACGCACGGTGATCCATTTTTCCACTCACGCGTGCGAGGGGCAGGAACGATAGTGGCACCATGACGCTTGGCACCATGTATGTGCTCAAGTGACGGCGGAGATGAGACATGAGCAACGTGGTATCGTCGTCCGTCGCATGTGGTACCTCGTCAGTAGCACGAGCATCTTTCGCCACAAACGCCACGAGATGCGGTGTGTCAAGCTGAGGGTGCGTCAGTAGAAGTGTAGCGGCGTGTGAGGCGCCTGCTTGGCGCAGTGCTGCGTCGATCTCACCGAGCTCGACACGAGCGCCTCGCACTTTGACCTGACTTTGGTTCACGCGGCCAAGATACTCAATCCGACCACACGGCATCATGCGCGCGAGATCACCCGTGGCATACGCTCGTTGACCGTCCCACGTGAAAAACGCATTGGACGACCGTCTCACATAGCCCCGCCCGACATGTGTGCCAAGGATACACAGCTCTCCTGGCTGGCCTCGCCACGCAAGACCGCCATTGTGTGCTCGCACAAAGAACGCATTCCCCGCAAACGCAACGCCGATATCGGCAGCCAGAGAGTCCACACGCACGGGTGTGCACGAAATACCAATGGTGGCTTCCGTGGGACCATAGGCATTCAGCACGGGTATCGATGCGGGACCCCACACATCCACCAAGTCATCTGCGAGCTTTTCGCCACCCACAATCAAGGCGCGCAAGTGCGGCACATCACTCGGCGCTACACGGCGACCTTGCGTGAAAAAGAGAGAAGGCACCACACAAGCATGTGTGACTTGAGAGTCAGCCATAGCGGTGCCTATATCTGCTAGCAACGCCCGACGAGGCATTGTCACGACAGTCGCTCCCATTTGCCATGCCAGCAGGCACTCGAGGAGGTGAACATCGAAAGCTTCTGCGGAGCGCGCCAGAAAACGCGCCTGTACCAGCGAGTCGCTGCCCAATGCGTCGCGGAAATTGTCCAAGGCGTGCGACAGATTCGCATGCGATACGATACATCCCTTAGGCTCGCCCGTGGAGCCGGACGTGTACAGCACATAGGCGGCATCGTCTGCCGACACGCTGGGCAAAGCACTTGCCTCATCCCGGAGGGCCTCTTCTGGTGTCTTGCATGCACACGGCCATGGCAGGCTGGTTTCCCGCGTAAGCACCAGACTTGCCGCACTATCGCGCAAGAGATGCTCGCGACGAGCATGTGGCAAGGACTCATCCAGGGGCAAATACACGAGGCCAGCCCGCAAAATGCCCAGAAGGCAGGTGTACGTCTCAATACTGCGTGGCAGTGCGACGCCTACCACGGCGTGTGGCGGCACGGCAAGGACAAGATAGGCGGCAAGACATGCACTGGCCTTGTCAAGATCTGCGTAGGTAGCTCGCATTGTGTGCGAGGCGGGCGTATTATCTCGATACTCAATGGCACACGCACTGGGCTGGATTCGGGCATGATGCGCTGGCCACTGACCGACGTTGAGGTACGTTGGGTGCGTCGGTGGTGGCATGTCGGGACGTGCGAGCAGCGATGCCGGCACATCCGGTGGATTGTGTGCGACTGGCATCGACACATCGTGGGTATAGGCACCGAGGACGGTATCCATCATATGCAGGAGCATCTCAGCATAGGAGGACGACATGGCCGAATCGAGGTAGTTCAGGACGAGTCGAACATGTCCTTTTCTTGTGACACGCATTTCGAGAGCCAGGGCGTGCTCGACACTGACACCAAGGTCTGTCGGCGTGTGCCAGGCCAGCGCATGCTCGGTAGGTCGTTCATCGTGATCTTCGTCCATCTCAAGTACAAAAAGACTCACAAACAAAGGCTGGTCACGGGGACAGTGCACCTGCTGTCGAATGTACGACAGCGGCACAGATGCGTGCTCTTGCAATGCGAGGTTCGAGGCGTGCAGCTGCTGAACATGGTCGCTCACGGCACTTTGGCTTGCCGCATTCACACACACAGGCAAGGTCGCGAGCAGTGGACCACCTGTCGTAGCATACGATGCGCGCCGTCCGCGAAGCGACACGACATCGCCCAGCAAAACGTTGGGCGTGCCGAGAATTATGCCAAGCACTCGAGCCCAAGCTACATGGGCCAAGGGACGCACAGACGTGCCGATATGGGCCGCGGTCTCTTCAAGCGCACTCCACGATACCGACGAGACGGAGCGTTCGTAATGCTCGAGGCACCTTTGTGGCTTAGTGCGAGTCTCATGAAGCGCAGTCCATGCAACATGATCCATGGGCCGCAGTGCGTGAGCCCAAGCATCGAGGGTGGCCTGTTCGGCCTGTGGGGCAGGGACCAGATCCTCAAGTGCCTCACTCCAGGCATGCGTCTCGCTCAGTGGTACCGAGGCGATATGAGCATCCATTCGAGCGAAAATCATATCGAGCGTCGTCGCATCATAGAGCACATGGTGCATCACGAGTACGAAGCGGCGCGTGGTAGCATCAAATGCCGCGAGCCAGGGCGGACGACCATCTGCGACGTTTGGCACATGCGAGGCCAACGCACTCACTACATCTTGACCTTGGAATCGGCGAACCTTCACTGACACAGACTTTTGCAAGACACACATGTACAAAGGCGCGAAGATCGAGTCAGAAGGCGGCGTCGTGCGCACAAAACCCATCCGCAAGCAGTCCATATCCATGACCACCTGTTCTAGGGCCGCGACAAGCTGCTCGTAGACAACAGGCTCGTGAGCCACAACGACGCGGTAAAGCCAGTAACGCGATGCATCCATCTGCGTTTCTAGGAGCATACCCTGCTGTAAGGGCGTCGTTGGTAATACCTCTCCGCATTGTGTCTCTGGCGGTGAGTACGCTTGCTGCCACGCCAAAAGCCATGCATCACGAGACACCTTGGGATCCGTATGTGGCCGCTTCGTGTACGCCCTCACAAGCTTGAAAATCGAATCGTGTCGCGCCACATCGGCAGCACTTACGCCAAACCCAGCCTCGACCAGTTTGGCGGAGAGTGCCATGGCACGCACCGAGTTGATGCCGAGCATGGGAAATGAGGCATGGGGCGTGATGGAGGCAGATGAAACGCACGCCATGAGCGGAAGCCATTCACATACTTTCTGCGCCAATGGATGGGCCATGGCCTCTTCGACGCCCTCCGCCTCATGCACATCGGCAAGGCGAGCCTCCCAAGAGTGAAGATCGAGCGAGTCGTAGGCAGCTCGTACGGCGCGACGATCGATTTTTGCACTCGAAGTACGCGGAAAAGCAGACAAGACCACAAAGTGAAACGGGACCATGTACGATGGCAAGAGTGCCTGGGCGCCAGATCGCAATGTGCGTGCTAAAGCCACAGCATCAGGGTCTGTGCGAAGCAGCGGTGCATTCGTGTCCCCTTTGTCCCACGGATACACGGCAAAGGCCACAATGCGCGGCGGTTCGGCAGGATCAGGTCCGGGAAGCGCGACGGTATCGGCATCCCACACCAGTTCGGACGCGGCCTTCACAGCGGCATTGATTTCCAGCAGTTCAATGCGCACACCATTGATCTTGACTTGGTCATCGTTTCGACCGAGGTACTCAAACTGGCCATCCCATAGCTGACGAGCCAAGTCGCCTGTATGGTACAATCGTCCCAGTGTCGGATGCTGCACAAATTTCTCCCGCGTCTTTGCCTCGTCGCCGATGTATCCGCGCGCGAGCTGAGGACCACCAAGAAGAAGTTCGCCGATACAGCCTCGTGGTACCACGTCATTGTGCTCGTTCATCAAAACACACAAAGCATCGTCAAACGGCAAGCCAATATTATGTGCCTTGACTTGGTCGCCGTGTGGCGGAATTTCGCGCATCGTCAGGGACAGGGTCGCTTCAGCTGGCCCGTAAATGTTGACGACGCGACACCCCTCCTGCGTCCATTCATCTGCCACAACTTGTGACAGCTTCTCACCTCCATTGATCATGACCTGCATCGTAGGGATCGCACGGCGTGGTACCATGGCCGAGACAGCTGGCGTCAGGAGCGTGTGGGTGACTTGCAGCGCATTAGCCACGTCAACTAGGCGCGTGAGTAACAGATCGAGCGGTGCAAAGCATACAGTGCCGCCGTGACCCCATGCGTAAAAGATATCAAAGATCGACAGGTCAAAAACGTAGGCGGCGAATTGAAGGTAGCGAATGGCACTGGGACGCACAGGCGCGTCCATATCCGTCGGGACGGCCTTTTGCAGCGCCCGCATACCCTGCACAGCCGCAATGTGTTCAACCCCGACAGCCTTTGGCAGACCGGTCGTCCCACTCGTCCATATCTTGTAGGCGAGGTGAGAAGCTGAAGAGCGTTCGGCTGTGCGCGGCGGCAGCGAAGTCAATGAGGGAAATGGCCGGTCAAGTCGGACCACTTGCATGTGCTCCGGACATGAGCTTTCTACCATTGGGGCTTCGGCACCTGTCGTGAGTGCGACGCGCGCACCCGATTTGATGAGAAGAGCAGATTGCCGCGACGATGGCCAACCAGGATCGATCGGACACCAAGTCGCTCCCGCCTTGAGTACACCCAAAATAGCAGCGTACATGTCCATGCATTTGGCCATGCATAGGACTACCACTTGATCATCGTCGCTTTGCGCAGCCGCATAACCCACACCGCAGCTCCATAAAAGCTGCGCGATTTCATTGGAGCGTGTGTCCAGCTCTTGATACGACCACGACACGAAAGTCGGGGGCGACACAGACGTACAACACGTCAGTGCAGGCACGTGAGGAATGTCCTGTGCACGCCGTAGGAATTGATCTTCGAGACGCTCCCCAGCCATGCCCTTGGGCATGTCGGTCGACATGGGCTGCGGATGTGGATTGGCCAGGCTGGTAAGATGGAGCGGCATCGTCATGGGGTCACGGTGCTCAAGGATGGCCCACAGAGCCTCGCACATCTGCTCGAGCTGCGTCTTTGCCGAGCCATGTACGTGGACGCTGGGTGAGGCGAGAAGAGATAAAGTGATGAGTTCATCCGCATTCACATAGGCGATGCAGGCTAATGTCACCTCGGGATGGGCACGCAGTACAGTCTCGACGCGTGCGAAGGCAACCGATTCAGGATCATGAAGTGCATCAAAGAATAGGGTGGGTCCTGTGATGTTCGTAGGGGCACCTGACCATGCACAGTTGATATGCTCAACAAGGGATAAAGGGTTGCGCATATCGCACATAGTCGGGCCAACGGGAATGGACACGGTATCTTGGCCCCGCACGCCATCAAAGGCTACCAATTCACATTCATGTTGCAGATACATATACAGGACCGTGCCCCAAGCCGCCGCGATCACAGCCGATGCAGAAGTATGAAAGCTGCTTTGAGCTTGCGTCTGCACATGGCGGAGCGTAAGTGATGTAGACAGAGATGCACGACCCAACGAAGCCACGCTGTGCGGGTCTGCTGCGAATGCTGCTCGTGATGGTGCGCGCAGACGCAAGCCAGTGACGTCTGGGAAAGGTGCGCGCTCCATGAAGCAGTATAGAGAATGGCTTTGGTCGAAGAGACGACTCAGGCACCGTGGCTCGATGCAGGGACACGTTCAAGCCAAGAAAAATAGGGCTGGCCGCGAAAGATGGATGCGATGGATGTCACATGAACGAATCAAATGATCGCATGATTTATCGATGGTATCAGATTACATCTAATCCAATCATGCAGGAAAGACTCGCTTACTGTGCGCGAAACTGCAAACCTCCAGAAAAATTCATAGAAGCTGGCGTCTGAGACTGGGACGACCATCGTGTTCCTTGCCCTGCCTCTATCAGCCCGTGTGCGTCGGACTTAGTATGTCCGACGGGCATGCGAATTCTGCTTCAGTCCTGCCACGCATATCATGGCGTGAGAGGCTAGGTCGAATGGTGCCGACCATGAAGTACGTTCGTCTGTTTCATGGCATGGAGCCGAAGGAGTGGATGTGCCTACTGGTCGGCGTCACAGCCGCCATTGCAGCAGGCGTACCACTTCCGCTTATTGGCTTGCTGTTTGGTAAGATGGTGAATGGATTCAATGAGCAGGCATGTGCGAATCGGAGCGGCATGCCAACGGATCCTGCTCAACGAGACGACTTTCTCGACCAGGTTAGCACGCACGTTGTTCAAATCATTATCGTGGCTGCCGTCAACTTTGCTCTTATTTGGATCTACACGTGCAGCTGGTCGCTTCTGGGAGAAAGAATCGCTCGGCGTCTGCGTGAGCGCTACGTTCGTGCTGTACTCTCGCAGAACATGGCGTTTTTCGACACACTCTCGCCTGGCGACATTAGCACGCACCTAAGTGAGAATCTGATTTTGGTACAAAATGGCACTAGTGAAAAAGTCGGCATCTTTTTATCGTCCATCTCGTACTTTGTCACGAGTTATATCATTGCGTTTATCTTACTGCCGGAGCTGGCCGGAGAGTTGGTGTCGTTAGTGCCCGCGTTCTTGATCGTGTCACTGGCGGGTGCCCATTTTGTGTCGCGGTTCTCGGCGCAGATGTCGAATCATCTAGGTGACGCATCTAACATCGCGGCCGAGTCACTCAGTAATGTGCGTGCCGTCCACGCATTCGAGGCTCAGAAGCCGCTCAGCAAATTGTACGACTCCCACCTGCATCTCGTTCGGCGCAGTGGACTGTACCGTGCCTTATCTGCTGCGACCATGCTGGGCTTTCTCTTCTTCGTGGCATACTCTGCGAACGCCCTCGCATTCCATTCAGGCAGCCGAATGGTAACGGATCGCATGCGTTCAGATGGAGACAATGCATCGAATACAGTGGGCTCTGTGTATACCGTCATTTTTCTCCTGCTGGATGCATCGTTCGTCGTGGGGCAGATTGCGCCGTATTTGCAGACGTTTTCTGCGGCCGGCGGGGCAGGCAGCCAGCTTCTTGATACCATTCAGCGTGAATCGCCGATTAATGCGCTGTGTGAGGATGGCATTGTCCCACGCAAAGATACCCAGCCTCTTGGCTTTCGTTTGCGTCATGTAAGCTTGGCGTATCCGGCACGACCGAATGCCCAAGTGCTCGATGATTTAGACCTGGATCTGGAGCCTGGCAAGCGCATTGGCATATGTGGCTTCAGTGGGAGTGGCAAGAGTACGATTGTGGCCTTGCTGCACCGTTTCTATGATCCAAACGACGGCGACATTACGCTGTATGATGGCACGCCGCTGGATCAGCTGCAGGTCCGCTGGCTTCGCTCACAGCTGGGCCTTGTAGGACAAGAGCCGGTGCTTTTTGACTGTACGGTGCTGGAGAGCATCGCTCATGGCCTCGTCGGAAGCCCGAATCACGATGATGTACAGGAAGTGATTCGTTGGCTCGCACGCTTTGCCTTTGATCAGGCCACGATACCCCCTCATTGGCAAGAACACTGCCCCCCTGAGCTTCGATCCTCGCTTTCGCGTCTCATGTCACTGTGCGAAGAGGCGGCTCGGCTCGCACATGCACACCATTTCATTACAAGGTTGCCAGACGGCTATGTCTCGCGCGTTGGCGACGCCGGACGGTGCTTGTCGGGTGGTCAGAAGCAGCGCATTGCCTTGGCGCGGGCCATTGTCAAGAAGCCGCGCGTCTTGATTCTCGATGAGGCCACAGCCGCTCTCGATTCCCACAGTGAGATGGCCGTACAGTCCGCCTTTGATCGCGTGTCGGAGAATCGCACGACGATTGCTATTGCGCATCGTTTGTCGACCATCAAGCATTATGACAAGATCGTGGTCATGTCGCAAGGGCACGTTGTGGAACAGGGCACGCACTCAGAGCTGCTACTGAAGGATGGCTACTATGCGAGTCTGGTTCGTGCCCAAAGTGATGCATACGAAGAGCCAGAGAAGTCAGATCCAAGGCATGACACCGACGATACCCGTGTCTCCGAGACATTCTTGGGCGAAAAAGAGGACACAGGTCCTTTTCCGCCTCCGAGTATGGGCCTGCCTCTACCGACTCAGCCTGTGGTGCCTACCGTGTCACTGGGCGATGTGGAAGGCGTCAAGACGGAGGAGTCCGTGCCGAAAAAGGTGCATCTTTCGTACACGCGCTCGTTGGGGCGTCTGATGCGCTGGGCTCTGTGCAAGTGGCCCTTCGCCTTGGTCGGCTTCTTCGCTTCTGCCATTATTGGGGGTGCTTTTTCTGGAGAGGCGGTGCTGTTTGGCCATGTGATCGAGGCGCTGAACCCATGTAAAGCGCCCGGCGAAGTGGAGCATCAGTCGGATCGATTTGCGCTGTACTTTTTTGTGCTGGCGATCATTGAGCTGTTTGCCTACTTTGTGAGTGGCTCTGCGTTTGGATTCGTATCAGAATGGCTGCTTTTGCGTATTCGCAAGCAAGTGTTTCGCGTGCTTGTGACGCAGCCTTTGGCCTGGTTCGAGCGTGAAGAGGCCTCGCCCTCGACGATGATGGCGAATCTGGGCGCCGATACGAGCAACTTGGGCGGACTGACGGGCACCGTCATCGGCACCATCTTTAGTATTTTGGTCAACTTTGTGGCTGGTATCACGCTAGCGCACATTGTGGCGTGGCGGATCGCCGTCGTGATTCTGTCCATGGTGCCGATTCTGATCATGGCGGGATACCTTCGCCTCAAAGTCATTGCGGACTTTCAGAGGCGGCATGAAACGGCCTATGCGCGGTCCACAGCGATGGTCATTGAAGCAGCATCGTGCATGCGTACGGTGGCATCGCTCGGTCGCGAGCGCGACGTGATCCAGTTGTTTTCGCACAGTCTGGAAAAGCCGTACCGCGAGAGTATGCGCCATATCATCATGGGGAATGCATGCCTGGCCGTGTCGCTGAGCATTTCGTACTTTATTTATGGCTTTGCCTACTGGTGGGGCTCAAAGAATGTGGCTGATGACCGGTTTTCGCAAGTGGCGTTTTTCACCGTACTGCCAGCGCTGCTGTTTTCGGCCCAGTCGTCGGGCCAGCTCCTGGCTTTTGCGCCGGACTTTACGAAGGCGCAGGTGTCTGCTTCGAATATATTTACGCTGCTGGACCAGGCGCACTGCCCGATAGAGGCGCCGCGCCTTCGTCGGCGCCCGTTGTTGGATCTCGAGTCGGAAAAGGCGTTGGCCCCTCTCGGTGAGCATGGCCCCTTGGCTGTGTCGTTCGAGCATGTGTGGTTTCGGTATCCAGGCCGCACGGAGCCAGCGCTGCGAGACTTGGTGCTTCACATCCCCGCCGGGTCGTTTGTGGCGCTGATTGGCTCGAGTGGGTCGGGGAAGTCGACGGCCATGAGCCTGATCGAGGCCTTTTACGAGCCCACGGCTGGCCAAGTGCGCGTGGGAGGATGCAGCACGACGTCCGTGTCGTCGCGTGCGCTGCACGAGCATATGGCGCTGGTGCCGCAGGAAGCTATGCTCTTTGATGGCAGTATTGAATTCAATGTGGCACTGGGACTGGCGGATCCGTTCTCAGCGGCCTGTGTGCGTGAGGAGACGCGGGCTCACCGCGTCAGTCAGAGGCCGCACACGGCGCCTGATGAACGTGTCGTCCGGGCATGTGAGGCCGCGCATATCCACGAAGCCATTGCCGCTTTGCCAGACGGATACGACACCAGCATTGGTGCAGGAGGCAGCCAGCTGAGCGGCGGTCAAAAGCAGCGCGTGTCGATTGCACGAGCGCTCGTTCGAGAGCCGCGATTGCTCTTGCTGGATGAGTCGACGTCCGCGATGGACGCGAGTAGTGAGCAAGCGTTCCAGGACACACTGAGCAAGCTGCACGCCTCGCGCAGCTGCACGATTGTGGCCATTGCGCACCGCATGCGGACGATCCGCTCGGCGGACTGCATCTTTTTGTTCGAGCACGGCCATGTGATTGCGCGCGGCACGCACGATGAGCTCGTTCAGACGTCGCCGCAATACCAAGCCATGATCTCGCACCAGTCGTTGGGGGCATGAGCGTATGTACACTACAGTGACGGTGGCGTGGCTAGCAAGTACTGCTTGTAAATAGGATTGTGTGTTTCCTCTTCAAACACGTAGCCGAGATCATGCAGGAACTGATCAAACTTGGCGTTCGTCTCAGGCGGCACCTGGACACCAGCGAGCACGCGAGCGATGTCGCCGCCCTCGCGGCGGTAGTGGAAGAGCGAAATGTTCCAGCCGGCGTCAATCCCGGTCAAGAAGCGCTGCAGCGCACCGGGGCGCTCGGGGAAGCGGAAGCGGAAGAGGCGTTCATCGGGCACGGTGGCACGCCCGCCGATGAGGTAGCGCGAATGCGACTTGGCCAGCTCATTGTGGCTCATATCCTCGGCTGGCATACCTGCCTCATTGAGCGCCTGCAGGATGCCGCGGATCTCGAGCTCACGCAGGTTGGCGTGGGGCTCGAGCGCCTGTGTGCTCGATACGATCGGGTTCGCTTCACGCGCAGGCACCGTGCCATTGAGGAGGAAGGATGCGAGAATATGCGCCTGGGGCGCGCCGCTGTAGCGGTAGGAAAACTCGGTCACGTCGCGTGGATGGAGAAACTGGTGCAGGCGGAAAAAGCTGCCGGGGCGGTCGGGGATCGTCACCGACACAATCACCTCGCGCTGCTCACCGAGCTCGGCACGCTCAGAAACAAAGCGCAGCCGGTTAAAGTTCATGTTCGCACCGCTGATCACGGCCACGAAACGGCGGCCTGCAGCGTCGCCGCGTTGCGACGCAATGTACCGCTTCATACCAGCCACGGCGAGAGCGCCGGCGGGCTCTGTGATCGCACGCGAGTCTTCAAACACATCCTTGATGGCGGCACAGATCTCGTCGTTTGACACTCGCACGACGCCGTCGACCAACGAGCTGCACAGACGCAGCGTCTCATCGCCCATGACTCGCACAGCTGTGCCATCGCTGAATAGACCGACGTCAGAAAGCTCGACCCGCTCACGCCGCTCGAGACTCTGTGCGAGGGCGTCTGCATCGTACGTCTCGACACCCATCACCTTGACGTGCGGCGGTGCCACACGCTTGATGTACGCGGCCACACCACTCAGCAAGCCGCCGCCGCCCACGGCACAAAACACCGCATCGACGTGCTCCATATCTGTCTGGCGGCAGATCTCCACAGCCACAGTGCCCTGCCCCGTAATGACCTGGGGATGGTCAAAGGGGGGAATGACCGTCAGGCCATGCGCCTCCGCCAGCCGCGCACACTCCGCCTTCGCCTCGTCAAAGTTCGCGCCATGGAATAGGACCTTGGCGCCCAGGCGCTGGACATTCTCCCACTTGATACTAGGTGTCCCGATGGGCATGACGATCGTGCATGGGATCGAGAGATGCGCGCCTGACATGGCCACGCCCTGTGCATGGTTGCCGGCGCTGCAGGCAATGACACCCTTCCACTTGCGCTGGTCATCGAGCTGCCGCATCATATTGTACGCACCACGCAACTTGAAGCTGTACACAGGCTGCAGATCCTCGCGCTTTAGCAAAATCTCGCAGCCCAAGCGCCTGGACAACTTGGACGCCGGCTGCAGTGGCGTCTGCCGAGCCAAGTCATACAGGTGCGCGCCGAGGATCATACGCAAGTAATCGGGCGTGCCATCAGCGAGACGCTGGTACGAAGGCAGCTCCTCGTACATGCGTCGCGTCTCCTCGCTCACCACATGCTCTCGCGCTGCATGAAGATACACTGCCGGCGCTACCGGCGCGTCGTTCATGGCGAAGGCGGCACTCAGGTTCTGACTCGCTAAAGTCTCCACACGTGGCGAGCGAAAAAAGGGCTGCATTTTCCCTGCCTCCGCGGTGAGGCGTCGCCTGTCTCGTATCACGATGGGCCGACGTGGCCGGCACGAGGCTGCGCGTCGGCCAGGCAAAGGCCGACGCCCCGGAGCTGCGCCTGTCGATGTGCATCGCGTACGTGATGTGCCATTTCAACGCAGTGGACGTATCGCCTGTGCGAAGCAGTCGAACGCCGACTTGCTGCAACTGGATAGGACGGCGCAGACAGAGGAGGACACGGCCAGCTTGGGCGCGGAGCTCGAAGCGAGTCGTGCTGCGCGTGAGCGTCTCTCGAGCCTCACTGACAAGGACAATAGCCTGAAAGCCTACATGAAGGAGCTGCGCAAGGTGCTGGAGCATGCGGATGTGCTTCTCGAGGTGCTGGATGTGCGTGACCCACTTGGCTGCCGTGCGTACGCTATCGAGGAGGAGGCTATGCGGCTTGGCAAGCGCATCGTACTGATCCTCAACAAGATCGACCTAGTGCCGCGCTCCAATGCTCTTGCGTGGCTGCAGTACCTTCGCCATGAATTCCCGACTTTGCCTTTCAAGGCATCCACACAGCAGCAGCGGCACAATCTCTCGCAGGGGACGTCGATGACGTGGAAGAGCCGTGCTGGCTCAGATGCCGAATGGGCTGGTGGTGCGGAGTCGGTCGGCACACGGGAAATTTTGCAGCTCATCAAGAATTACTCACGGAATCTGAACCTCAAGTCAAGTATCACTGTCGGCACGATAGGCGCACCCAATGTCGGCAAAAGCAGCCTGATCAACTCACTCAAACGCTCTCGTGTCTGCAGCGTTGCCTCTACACCGGGTCATACGAAAGTGATGCAGGGCATCATGCTAGACCGGCACGTCCGGCTGCTGGACAGTCCCGGCATTGTGTTTTCTGATGCGAATGCGCCGCCCGGCGCCACGGCCGAGGAAATCGCCGCCGCCGCGGAGGCAGCTATGCTCCGCAATGTGCTCAAAGTCGAGCTTGTCGACGATCCTATGGAGCCGGTCCAGGCGATTCTGCACCGCATCGAGCCCCACTACCTGGCCGACGTGTACGATATACCGCCGATCACGTCGCGCGATGCTCAAGACTTTCTGCTCCGTGTGGCCTATCAGAAAGGCCGCCTAGCCCGTGGCGGTCTGCCTGATTTGGATGCTACGGCACGCTCTGTGCTGCACGACTGGAATACGGGCAAGATCAAGTACCATACCGAGCCGCCAGCCCGGCACCCGGACCTGACGCGTCGCCCTCAGGCACCCGCACAACCTTTGGCAGCCTCAGAAGGCGAGGCCGCCGTGCGTACATCATTTAGCGAGGCCTTTGACTTGGAAGGCCTGCTGGGCGAGGCAGACGCCAAAGTATTCGGTGGTGATGGACGCTATTCGCCACCACCTGCTCAGCCCGAGGAAGAGCCCACGATACCTGACACGACCGACTCCACCTTGGGCAAACGCGCCCACGATGGGCTGGACAGTGCGTCCGAGGACGAAGATGACGAGACCTTTTCGCACTATAGGCCGACGCCATGGTCGCTTTTGCCCCACGACGAGGATGAGGCGGAAGAGCCTGCACCTCGAGCTGCGCCCAAGAAACCTGAGCGGCCGCAGTTTGCGCCTGAAGAGTCGGTGAACATGGCTCCATCGCGGGGCAAAGAGCGCCGCAAGGCACGCAAGCAAAAGAAGCGACGCCAAGGACTGGTTCAGCAGATGGATGCCATGATGGATCTCGATGAGGCTGCACACGATGACGGGGGCCACGAATCTGCCGAGGAACTATAGCGTTACGTAGAGCTACGTGGCTTTTTGGGAGCAGGCTCAGCGTGATCAGAGGCCTTGCGCTTCGCGGGATCTGCGCCCGTGAGCTTGGCATAGATGGCGCGCAACTTCTCCGGCTCCACCTTCTTGGGCCAGAAGAACGACACAAAGGCCCATAGGTGCTCGTACCATTTTTGCTGGCGCGCTTTAGGCAGGCGCGCAAATTTGCTCGCAATGATATGGTCGATGTGGGTTCCGATGGCCGAGAGGCATTCTTTCAGTGTCGCGATTTTCTTATCGCGTTCCAGATGCTCCGTATCATCCTTCAGAGTCTTGAGCTGCTTCTTGCACGGGCGCATCAGCTCCTTGCATTCCAGTTCATCCATGCTGGCGTATCCATCGTCGTCTTCATTTTCATCCGAAGAGTACTGCGCCGCACCTCGCTTGCTACTCCTGCTCTCAGATCGCGACGTCTGCTTCTTGCGAGGCTTGTCGTCATCCCGTCTTTGCGTACATTCGCGCAGCGTCTTCAGCAGGTAGTCGCCGCGACGCACGAGATGAATGGCATTGGGAATCGGTCGCGATCGTCCAGCACCGGGCGCCTTGCCCTTAGGACCCGCGTCGTCTTCCTCCTTGGTATCAGTGTGCCGCTTGCCTTCCTCCAAAAAGAAGCGGCCATGCAGGCCCAGCTCAGCATCTGCTTCGATTTGCTCCCAGGACCCAAAGCCATGCCGCCAGATGCCAACGAGTAGCATGGCATCTTGAGCGGGGCCCCATTCACAGTGCCAGTTCAGGGTGCTCTTGAGCGACTCGGTGGGTATCCGCCATTGCTTTACATCGTCGACCTGCTCGAGGATCTCGGCCAGCAGATGGAGCTCGTGATGCCGAATCAGCAGCGTCTCGGCGTTGATGTGTGAGATGCCGCGGTAGTTGATCAGCACTGCGCGCTGCCGAAGAGCCGAGGTGATTTCTTCGCCACGCTCCTGCTTGCCTTTGAGAAAAGCATGGTGCTCTGCCAGCTTTTCCTCCGCTAAGCCAACGAGTTCACTCGATGCTTGCATGAGCACGGAACGGTTCTTATCCTGCAGTTTGCCCTCCGACACAATTTCATTGTACCGGTAACGCAGGTCGCCCCAGCGCTGAATACCGCGCAGCAGTACACGCACGTCACGTTCCTTGAGCTCCAGCGAACGTTGGCCGGATGTTTTGCGTGCCGCGCTGCCTTTGGACTTGGGCGTCTCGCTCTCTTCTTCGGCGGCTGCATGGACAGTGGCAGCATTAGACGCCACGGCTGCCCTGCGCCGCGATGAAGAGGCTGCCATCGCACTCTCGACAGCCTGTTTCCGCTCTTCTTCCTCGGCCTTCGCACGGTCCTCAGCTGGAATGATGTCGTCCCACGACACGTCGTCCGTCTTAAAGTCTTGCACCTGGGCAAACTGCTGCAAGAATGCCTGACTGCCAGACACCGCCGTATTGCTGTCCGCTTCGGTATCTCGTGCCTCGGCATGCTGCAGAATGTCGTCGAGATCCATCTCGTCCAGCTTCTTTTGCTGACCATCCTCGTCACTCTTGAACATGCTCTGCGCACCAAATTTCAGAATGGCACCGAGCTCTTCTCGACTAAAGTTTTGCGAGGACTTGGACAGTGACTTGGGCGCAAAGTTCGTGCCGGATGTGTCCATCTGGTGGATAATGGCATATTCCAGCACCATTTTTTGCTTCGCACGCTCCAACACATCCTCTTCGACGGTGCCCTTCGTGAGAAAGCGGAACACGCTGATGTGAAACTTGGAATTCAGGCGGTGGGCGCGAGACATGGCCTGTAAGTCGTTCTGCGGGTTCCAATCGCTGTCAAAGATGATGACTGTGTCGGCCGTTTCGAGATTGATGCCAAGGCCACCTGCTCGCGTGGAAAGAATGAAGCAAAAGTCAGGAGAGTTGGGCGCGTTAAAGTGGTCAATGGCGCGTTTGCGCGTGTCGGACGACACGGTGCCATCCAGACGCTGGTGCACATAGCCGCGAAGCGATAGGTAGTCGGAAATGATGTCAAGCATGTGCACCATCTGACTGAAGATGAGCACACGGTGTCCGTCTGCCTTGAGGCGCGCCAGCAGTTTGTCCAGCAGCACCATCTTACCGCTGTGCATAATCAGGCCACGGAGCGTTTCCTCACGCGACGCGCTGGGCGTTTCGACACCATCGAAGAGGTACGGATGGTTCGACGCCTTTTTCAACTCGATAGCAATGTTGAGCAGCGAGAACTGCGTCGAATGGGTGCCACTTAGCAGGGAATAGTTGCGAGTTAGGATGGCCTTGTACATGCGCTGCTGCATCGCGGACATTTCCACGCGAAGAATCTGTTCGGTTTTGGTGGGAAGCTCTTTGGCCACGTCGCGCTTCAGCCGTCGAAGCATGACATTTTCCAAGCGCTCGTGCAGTTCCTGAATTTTGGCCTGATCCACATTCGAGATATCAAAGTCGACCTCCAAGTCAAACTGATCCGGCCGCAAAAAGTGAAGTAGGGCGGAAAGTTCGCGCACATTGTTTTGGAGCGGTGTGCCGGTGATGAGAAGTTTGCCGGCACAGTGGAACGAGCTGAGTGCCTCGTACAGTAGTGACTCGGCATTCTTGAGCCTATGCGCCTCGTCGACAGCCAGGAACTGCCATTTGATGTGTGAGAGTTCAGCGCGATCTTTGAGGATAAACTCGTACGTCGTTACAAGTACATTCAGACGCATTTTGCGCGGCGGTCCGAACTCGTACTCACGGATCATTTCGCGGCTCTGGGAGTTGCCGATGTAGGCGACCACGTTCATGTCAGGTGCCCAATGTTCGAATTGGACGAGCCATGATGGGAGCGTAGAGAGCGGTACGACGATCAGGAAGGGACCATACTGGTAGCATGAATGGAACAGGTACGAGAAGAAGGCGACGGTTTGCACTGTTTTGCCGAGACCCATCTCATCGGCCAGAATGCCATTCTCGCCGTGACTCCAGAGGTAGGCGAGCCAGTTGAGACCGGTCATTTGGAAGTCTTTCAGTGTGCCGCGCTCCCCGATGTATTTGGGCTGTTCGGTCATGCGGACGTAGGGCGGTCGCCCTCGGCTGAATGTCTCGCTGCGTGACGGCACTGTGACAGACGTAGCGCGCGCAAGGTACGCATTGATTTGGTCCTGCGCGATGGGCGCGATATCAGCTTCGGATTCCCAAGAGCACTGGTCGTATCCGAGCTCTTTCCATTTACACAAGTACTCAGCGTGGGCGTATGGCACATCTTTGGTGGGCGGGCTATCGCGCTGGGCGATGACGCGCTCGACGGTGCGGAAGAGCTCGAGCAGTTCGCGCTGCCGTTCGCGCTGGATCTGGAGGGCCTCGACGTCTTCGCGCGTCGCGTCGGGGTTCGTCGAGATGTCGTGCAGCGGCTGCCACACGGACTTGATATAGTTGGACACGCGCTTTGCGCCTGGGAACCGCTGCAGGAAGTCGTAGAGTTCGTGTGTATCGTGCAAATGTGAGTATCCGCGCCACTTGATCACAAAGCGCATGTTTTGTGTGGGAATATCTTCTGGATCATCGAGATGTGCTTCGTCACGCTCGTGGCCGAACACGCCCTCGATCTGATCGAGCTCTTCGGCAGGCTCGGTGGCAGGCACGACGTCGTACGCTTCATCCTCGAATACGTCGTCGTCTGAGATGCCGTGGTAGTCGTCGGCGTAGTTGGTCACTCGACTCGCTTGCCGAGACGACATGCGAACCGGAGGGCCCCATACGGACTCGCTCTGTGGGCGCCTCTTCCGAGTTTGCCGGCCGCCAAAGTCGTCATCGTCATCCTCCGACTCGTCGGGCAGGATGTCGTTCTCTTCGTCCTCAACCTCTTCGTCCTCATTGGCGTCGTCGTCATCCTCGGTCACGTACGACTTGCGCGTCGGCGCGCGACCTGAGCGACGTAGGCCATAGAGATCTGGATTCGCCTCCGCATCCATGATTTCTGGTCGGAACGCACGCCCGACGGGCCGTGGGGCTGAATGTCGCTCCGACATTCGCGGTCGGCTACGGGGGAGGGGCCAGTGACGTGGGTGAAGGAGAATTCCACGTGCTGCTGCTCACGATCGGCCATGGCCTCGGTGACGGGGCCCTGACCCGCTCCACACGGTGCCTCGGCGCTGGTTTCGTGCCGTGGCACGCAGCACGGCTGGCCACGGTGTCGGTGCTTGGCGCTAGCACACAGGCTCCGGGGGCGCCGTGGGTGCCGCGCGGCGTCGAGGGACGAGGAGGCTGGCTGTGGTGTAGATGTACCTAATAGGTATCATAACATGTTCCACATGAGAACCGTGCGACTGGATCGGCCGCGTGGCGTGGGGCTAGGACCGTACATCATGGTACGTGTGGCCGGCGCTGACGACTAGTCAAATACACTGCGACCGTACCTGGAGTGCGTGCGGTCAACGCTCACTGCGGCGCTCACGCTGCAGAATTTCGGCTCGCAGGTCGTTGAGCGGCACAATATCCCTGAGGTCGAGGCGCAGAACACGCCGGAGGCGGTGCTCGTGCCGCTGACGGTGAGTCGCAACGAGCACGAGTATGTGTTGATTGAGCCGTCGGTCAACAGTGTGCGCGTGAGCATCAAGATCAAGCAGGCTGATGAGATTGAGCAGATTCTGTGCCACAAGTTCACGCGGTTTCTGATGCAGCGTGCGGAGAGCTTTGTGGTGCTGCGCCGCAAGCCGATACCTGGCTACGATATTTCGTTCCTTGTCACGAACGCGCATACTGAGTCGATGCTGAAGCACAAGCTTGTCGACTTTGTGATCCAGTTCATGGAGGACGTGGACAAGGAGATCAGTGAGATGAAGCTCAGCCTCAATGCGCGTGCCCGCATCGTGGCTGAGTCGTACTTGAGTGTGGTATGTATGTGCCGCTTACGTGTCAGTTTTAGTATCTATACGTGCGCGCTTCATGGGCGCAGCGTCGTGCGAATCCGCGCGGCGCCGTGGCACCGAGGCAAGGGGCCGCCGAGCTGCGCTCGCGTAGCGCCCCATCGGATCGTCGCCATCGCCGTACGATCGCTCCGAGAAGGGACGCGCGATCGTGGCATCATAGCTTGTAGGAATACGCTCGCGTGTCTTGCATGCGCCCCACTGGGACAGGGGCGTGGAAGGGGTATCGTACAGGGGCGTGGCCCATGGATCTGCGTGTGTGGGCGCCGCGTGCACTGTCTCGTGGCAGTGCCACGCACTGAGCGGCGGTGGTGGCGGCACATCGAGCGAGGCCAGGCAGCGGATGTGCTGCGCCACGCTCGCGGCCAGCGGGTGCGGGGGCAGCTGCGTGAGGAACTGCCGCCACGCCGCGGGCGCCAAGTGCGAGGCGACGCGCAGTACGCCGAGCGCCGCCGACGCATGCCACACGACGTCCAAGGACGCGGGCAGCCGCGCCAGTGCCTCGACGGCGCACACGCCTAGCGCCTCGTCGCAGGCCAGGGGCAGGCGCCATGCGTACATGAGGTGGGCGAGCGACGAGATGGCCTCCTTGATCGTCTCGTCGCGCGCATGCACGAACGTTTCGAGCGCGTAGCGCACGAGCATCGCGAGTACGTGCGGCGACGCGTCCCAGTGCAGGAGCAAGTCGAGCGGCGCTCGCCGGGCGTGGGGTGTGAAAAGCAACACACCTACATCAGGAGCGACCGCCTCGGCGGTTTGGAGGACCATGTGCCATTCGAGCGCGGCGAGGGCGCCGTCGAACATGTCGTCGAGCGACTGGCGCGGCGGCAGGAGAGGCGACTCGAGTGACGCCATGCGCGGCTGCAGCAGGGCGCCACGCGGCTCCTGCTCCATGAACGTGTGGATCAGACGCCGCACGCGCTCGTAGCGGTGGGCGTCCGGCAAGGCGAGTGTGCCGCGCCAGACGGCGTCGGGGTACGCGAGCCACACGGCGTGCAGTTTGTGGACCTGGCACGACAAGACGTCCCAGCACGCCCAGCGCTGCGGCGCCTCGCATGTGTCGAGGGCGGCGAGGAGCGGCACGAGTCCGTCTGTGCAGCCGAGGCCCGTGCGAATGAGACTCACGTCGTACCAACTCGACTCGCCCACGACGCCGATCGAGCACGCACTACCCTGCTTCGTGTACGTGAACACGAGCGTGTACAGCAGGGCCATGCACGCGTCCCAGCCAGTGTGCGACGCCGGCGCACGCTCGATAAACGGGACCAGCACAAGCTGCAGCAGACGCGTCGCATCGACGAGGTCGTGACGAACGAGGCCCAGCACCAGCACGGTCCACATGCTCGAGACATGCGGCGCGTCCCTCTCCCACGCTCGACGGATCCACGCATGCACAACGTCGTCAAGACGCACACCCACTGTGCCTGCGAGTGTCGCCATGTACGTCGTGAGCACGGCGGGCGGAAAGTCGGTCGACTGCGCGAGTCGGTCGAGCGCGTGCACGAGGAGCTGCGAGGCAGCCTCGTCACTAGCGTACAGCGCCACCGACGACGACGCGTCGCTGGTCAAGAGGGCATCGAACCACGAGGCGGCACACGCCCTGGGCCATGGGTTCTCAGGCGCCTGCGGCATGGGCGCATACGTCGGCACAGGCACATCAAGGCGCCCCAGCGCATGCAACGCTCGCCGCGCCATGCCCACGGCCATGCCGCGACCAGCAGCCGGCACGACGTGCTCCATGCCGGGCGGCGCATTCGGCTCGGCAATCGCATAGGGCACCAGACGCTCCACGAGATCGGTGGCCATGCCCAGCGCATCAAAGATGCACGCATGCACCACGATCGTATGGCAAATCGACACGACGCACGCCAGATTGTGGCCATCCAGCAGCGCACACATGAGGCGGCCCAGCACTTCCATCTCGTACATGCCCGTCAGCACCGACGCCACGACGGCAAAGCCGTCGGCACTCAGCACCGACACGTCATGGAGCAACGCAGGCGCGAGGAACTGGTCCACGATACGCGACTGCACGTACGGCGAAGCGAGCCACACGTGCGGCAGGCGCGAGCGCAGCTGCAAGGCGTCAAGAATGTCGGCGGTCGGCGGCGCTGTGCGCGGCGACGTCGGCACAAGCGCCGTAGCGGGCAGCTCCGCCGGCGCGGCGTCCGGCACCACTACGCCATACGTCGACAGTAACGTACGAAGCTCTTGCGTCGCGCGGCGCTCTATGCCCTCCTCGTGCGACTCAGATGTGCGCGTGCCGTAGATCGCCAGGCGCCGCTGCTGCACCTGCGCAGGGGCGAGGTGGTGCACGGGTATACTGCGGAGCAGACGAAGCAGCTCAGGCGCATCAAGGCGCGCATACGACGTGCGTGCTTCGTGCCTGGGCTTGATGATCCCGCGGCTCTGCAAATGCTGCAAGAAATGCATGTAGTGGAAGAGCTTGGCCGAGACAAGCGCGCCCAGCAGTCGCGCCGCTGCGCGCGTAGGACGCGACGTATCTGGCCCACCGAATGCCTCGTCAATCCATGCCAGCGTCGTGACCTGGATCGAGAGCGGCGGATGCCACGGGCATGGAAGGAGGCGGCCGTCGGACGATGTGAGGCGCTGCGACTGACACTCGTTCAGAAGACGCACCAGCGCCGTGGCCGTGTATGCACGATGCACGCCGCCATGGATGCCTCGCCGCTTCGGCGTGCACGCCCATTCATACAAGATCTTGAGGCGGCGCACGGCAAACGCCGTCGTCGAAGCTTCGCGCGGCAGGAAGTAGTCGAGGAACATGGGCGTGATGCCCAGCTGCGAATCGAGGATTCGCACAGCCGCAGCGTCCCACGTCGCATCATGCGGGAGCAGCGGGAACACCGCGGCATGGAGAAGCTCGGCTTGCATAGACAACGTCTCGTCCATCTGGGGCACATGCTGAAACAGCACCTGCGGATCGTCCAAGAGGGCGCGCGCATGCACCAGCATCGCTGGACACTGCTTCTCACAGTACGACAAGAGGCTTTGCGCCTGTGCACCGAGCCACGTCGTCTCACAGGCGAGCCGAGCGAGCGACGCCACCATGCGTGGTGAAACGGTCGGGTGCGTGAGCATAGCGGGAAGATGCATAGCCACAAGCTGCGCGATACATGCACGCCGCGCATCTCGTATGCAGTCAAGCTGCTGTACGAGCCACATGTGCCACACAAACGAATCAAGCAGACTCTCACGCAGCAAGGCCAGCACCAATGCCGTCGCGTAGGTCCAACGTTCGCACCATGCCTGAGGATGCAGGGGCGCATGCAACAGCTGTGTGAGCCACTCCACAACCTCGTAGGTCCAGGAAGGTGTGTACGACGCTTCCTTTGCCTTCAGTGCGCCTTGCCTACGAATCCACCAAACGGCTCGGGGTATAGGGACATAGTCGGGCGCCGGTGCCTGCCATAGCAGGTCCAAAAGACGTTCGCTGCGCACAGAGCGCTGCGTACGCTTCGCGACGTGCTCAATAGGGAGCTGGCGGTCGGATAAGTCGCGTATGAACGCGGCAAGAGCGCCGTCATCGCCCAGCGTACCATGTGGCACAGGCGCTGAGGAAGGCAAGGACACGATGCGACGGGGCCCCGTGCGCCGACTGCTGCGCACATGATCGAGCATGTCACTGATGTGCATCAGCATGTCTGCATGATGGAGCCGCTCATAAATGCTCTGGCGAATGGTGCCGGTATCGCTCGCGACGGGCGACGAGGCGATCCAGCCACGCTGCAGCTCTTCCACGGAGACGCTGTGACTGCCGCCCGGCACATGCACGTCAGCATACCCCAGCTCAGTAGCTGCATGATGCATGAGCGGGCGCCATGGCGGAACGCCAAGCACGGCCAACGCGTCCTGCTCCCCGCCCGCCCTCATGGAGCGCCACACAGCGTCCTCTTCGTGGGGCCGTGCCAAGGCGCGCGGCGCATAGGTGGAGGGTGATGTTTCACGTGATGCGAGCCGAGAGAGCGCCGGCGCAGCCAGCGCCGTTTTCTCTTCCCCCACGGCGTTGCCCTCTTTCAGTGTGCGTCACTGGAATCAGCGACTGAAACTCTTTCTGTGCAGTAGTAGGTTTACCTTTGCACGACACATGGCTACGAAGCAGCCGCCATCAGCTGGAGCACCTGCCGCTGCTGGGCCGATTAAGCTGGAGAACACCGCGAAGCGTGACTCGCTGCGTGCTCTCGAGCAGCGGTACCAGGACGAGTGGGCCGCACAGCATGTGTTCGACGTCGACGCTCCAGTGAATGAGCCGGAGCTCCGTGATATGACGCCCCAGGAGGTCCGGGCCAAGTACCCCAAGTTCTTTGCGACGATTCCGTACGCGTACATGAATGGCAGCCTGCACTTGGGCCATGCGTTCACGCTGTCCAAGGTCGAGTTTGCGACGGGATACGAGCGCATGTGCGGCAAGCGTGCTCTCTTTCCATGGGCATTCCACTGCACGGGTATGCCGATCCGCGCTGCGGCAGACAAGCTGATCCGCGAAATCAACATGTTCGGCGAAGACTTTAGCGGGTTCGAGGAGCATGAGCGCCAAGAGGCCGAAAAGGCCGTCGAGCCTGAGCAGACTGGCTCGCAGCGTGTCGACAAGGCGACGAAGGGCAAGCTCGCTGGCAAGAGCACGGGCCTCAAGTACCAGTTCCAGATCATGGAGAACAGCGGTGTGCCACGCGACGAGATCAAAAAGTTTGCGGATCCGACGTACTGGCTCAAGTACTTCCCACCGATCGCCAAGCGTGACTGCCATGCCTTCGGTATGCGCATCGACTGGCGCCGCGCTTTCCTCACGACAGACGTGAATCCATACTACGACTCGTTCGTCCGTTGGCAAATCAACAAGTTGCGCAAGATGGACAAGATCAAGTTCGGTGAGCGATACACGATCTACTCCATCACGGATGGCCAGCCGTGCATGGACCACGACCGCTCGGACGGCGAAGGTCTCGGTCCGCAGGAGTACACGGGCATCAAGATGGAAGTAAAGCAGTGGTCTGCCGAGGCAGCACCGCTCCTCGATGCCAAGCTACAGGGAAAGCGTGTGTTCTTCATTGCTGCCACGCTGCGTCCCGAGACCATGTACGGCCAGACCAACTGCTTTGTCGGTCCGAAGATCGAGTACGGCGTGTACCGTGCCAACGACACTGACCTATACGTCTGCACGGAGCGCGCTGCACGCAACTTTGCCTACCAGGGCATCTTTGACGAGCGCGGTCGTGTGGAATGCCTGGCAACCGTGCCTGGCGCAGCGCTGGTCGGTACCCAGGTCCATGCACCGTTTAGTGCCCACGAGCAGGTATACATGGTGCCAATGGACTCGGTGCTCTCGACGAAGGGCACAGGCGTCGTTACGTGTGTGCCAAGTGACTCTCCAGACGACTATGCGATGCTGATGGAGCTTCGCAAGAAGGCCGAGTTTTACAAGATCAACCCGCAATGGGTGGCGCAGGACCCTGTGCCCGTCGTGCAGGCGCCAGGCTACAGTGACATGATTGCTGCTGACCTCGTCAAGCAGCTCAAGATCCAGAGCCCGAAGGACAAGAACGCTCTGGCCGAAGCTAAGGACGTGGCATACAAGCAGGGCTTCTACAACGGTCGCATGCTGCAGGGCACATTCAAGGGCGAGCCGGTGACGGAAGCCAAGGGCAAGGTGCAGAAGGAGATGATCGATGCTGGCCTGGCCTTCAAGTACGCTGAGCCCGAGGGCAAGATCATCAGTCGCAGTGGCGACGACTGCATCGTGGCGCTTTGCGACCAGTGGTATCTTGACTACGGCGAGGCGTCGTGGAAGGTGCAGGCAGAAAAGCTTCTTGCGCAGCTCAACACCTTCCAGGTCGAGACGCGCAACTCGTTTGAAGGCGTGCTGAGCTGGCTGCACCAATGGGCATGTGCTCGCTCCTACGGTCTCGGCTCTAAGCTGCCGTGGGATCCGCAGTTCCTCGTCGAGAGTCTCAGTGACTCGACGATCTACATGGCGTACTACACGGTCGCGTACATGCTGCAGGGCGGTGTGGAAGACGGCAGCGTGCCTGGCCCTCTGGGCATCAAGGCCGAGGACATGACCGACGAGGTGTGGGACTACGTACTCGGCGGTGGTCCCTTCCCCGCCGACTCATCTGTCCCTCGCGACAAGGCCGACATGATGCGTCGCGAATTCCTCTACTTCTACCCTATGGACTTGCGCTCGTCGGGCAAGGATCTCATCAACAATCACCTGACGTTCTGCATTTACAACCACGCGGCACTATTCCCCGAGGAGCTCTGGCCGCGTGCCATCCGAGCGAACGGCCACCTGATGCTCAACGGCGCCAAGATGTCCAAGAGCACGGGCAACTCGCTCTCCCTGCGCCAGGCCGTCGAGAAGTTCGGTGCGGATGCCACGCGTGTGAGCCTTGCCGACGCTGGCGATAGCATTGAAGACGCCAACTTTGAGGAAAAGACCGCGAACGCCAACATTCTTCGTCTGCACACTCTCATCGACTGGTGCACAGAGATTATGCAGCAGGTGCGTGACAACAAGCTGCGTACCGGCGCATGCGACTCGTTCTGGGACAAGACATTCGACAATGACATGAACGTAGCCATCGCTGCGGCTCGTGATGCTTATGAACGCGCAGCGTACAAGGAAGCCTCCAAGATTGGCTTCTACGAGTTCCAGTCGGCTCGCGACCTGTACCGTGAAGCGACGGCCGATGTCGGCATGCATGCCGATCTGGTGCGCCGCTGGATCGAGACGCAGGCACTCCTTATTGCCCCGATCGCACCCCACTTTGCTGAGCACGTATGGAAGTCTATCCTGGGTCACGATAGCTCAGTCCACTATGCCTTGTTCCCCGAGCC